>Ga0209538_1000027_pt1 | contig 87799 bp, 75 predicted proteins | sample BarGraNGADG00211_2_FD_184492 | JGI IMG/M metagenome (GOLD analysis project Ga0209538, IMG submission 184492) | Arctic peat soil microbial communities from Barrow, Alaska - Barrow Graham LP Ref core NGADG0004-211 (SPAdes) (version 2) | ecosystem: Environmental > Terrestrial > Soil > Wetlands >... | reverse complement strand
CATTTGCTGATATTCTGGCGACTGCCTGATCTTGTAGGCGGACTCTGCAATCAACCAGGACCGGGTCAACTCGTCTTCCTTGCTACCCTCTTCCGATGGTGTTTCCGGCTCCCCATCAATTGCACTTGTGCAAATCTCTGGGCCAGCCGCAGGCGGGGTAACTTCAGGGGAAACTTCTTTTGTATCTTCTAGGGGAACTTCAGAAACGGGCGCGGGCGTTAGAAGGGATGTAGCATCCTCGCACATGGCAGTGTGCGGCGGTGCGTCATTCTGGTGCAGGTCTGCGTCATCTTTGTGCAGGTCTGCTTCATCGCTGTGCGAGTTTGCGTCAGTCCAGACGCCGTTGATGACGTTCTTCTCATCAACCGGCAAGCGGTACACCTTTCGCCCGTTGACTGTTTGGACTCGCATCAAGTCCGCCCCTAGAAGTCCATTGATTGCTCGCGTCACTGTCGTGCGGTGTAGCCCGCTCAATTTGACGAGAGTAGTGATTGCCGGAAACGCGCCCCGCTCACAACTATGGTGAAGGTGGAGCAAGTGCCAGACGTGCCACTCCGCTGCGCTCTTTGGGGTCCGGCTAAGTTCCTTTGAGATACAGGAGCGTGATCTCACCCGCTTACTCCTCGTCACCCTGCTGCTCGTCGGCCTTCATGCTCTTGAGGACTTCCTGGACATCGAATCTCAATAGACGGCCAAGACGAAATGCTGGAAGTTTGCCCTCCCGCGCCAGGCGTCTCACGCTGGCCGACGGAAGTGATAAGAGCTCGCCAAGTGCCTCCGCGCTGATCAGTGTGCCGTTGTCGTTCACTTGTCTGCCCTCCGCTCCTCGAGAATCGCTTCCAAGGCTTCCGCATACTTGCCTTCCCATACCCTGCATGCAGGACCGCTGTAGCGATTCTCAATTTGGTCGATCCAAGACCGGCTGCAATCCAACTTCGCGGCAATGTCACTTTGACTTACCCTGTGGGCTAGTCGCCGGAGTCTCAATCGCGCTAGTGCCATGAGTAACCTTCCTTTCCTTTATGCAACTTGCAGATTCGCTGTCTGTCTGCTACCATTTAATCAGTTGATATGGTTCCTTAAAACGGGTAACATTTAGGAACCACGCATGAGAGGTTGGGTTACTTGAAAGCAGAAGGATTGAAGCTCGCAGTTGGAGGAAGGTCCAGCGGTGGAGACTCCGTGCAATCCTTGCGGCTGGACGACGTTGCACTAACGAACGAGTTTCTGGCTATCCGCGACCTGGAAGACTTCAAGAGGTTCTATGAGCGATACGGCTTTCCTATGTTCAGATCCCTCTATGAAAATCAGGTAGCCTACATACGGAAGCAGGCCCCGGACGGACGCACTATCCTTGTTCCCGATACATCGGAAACGAAAGATGGCACTTACGAGGATCTGTCTAGCATGTTTGGGCCAGACGGTTACAACCTCGACTTCACGGACAAAGAGACTGCGCCGCCAGCTGAAGACGTGTGGACCAGGGTCCAGGTTGATATTGGGCGTATTCAGGAGAATCTTCACTGGTTAATGAAGCATGAGGGACAAGACAAGTATCACGAAAGGCTTAATAGCAGTCTTTCAGGAGTTCGCCTGAAGTCCGTCCCAGACAAGAGCAGAGAAGACTGCCATTGGCTTGTGCTGCATGCTGAAGGTATCAAAGAAGCCTGCCTTCTGCAGCTCGCTCTGGGAGACAAGAGGATTGAGACTTGCACTTGCGGCAACCCTTTTCTTCAGACCAAGAACAAGACGTACTGCTCAGACAAATGCCGCAACGTGCAGAAGTCCAAGAAGCGAAAGGAAGACGACGTAAAACGCGCAAAACATAATCTGCGTTCAAGACTCGATACGAGGTTTCGGCAGGGGAAGGTGACGAGCAGAAAAGAAGAAGCGATTCGCAAACGTATCACAGAGGCGAGGAGCGTCGATGATCTAGATGATTTAGTAGACGAGTTTCAATTCTTGAAGTCCCAACGCAACAGGGAGGCACGTCATGGCGGGACACATTAGGCGGCGCGAGATTGAATCGGGCACCCGTTACTATCCGGTGCTCGAGGTAGACGGCAAGCAACGCACCTTCGGCAGTTACAAAACGAAACGTGACGCGCTGGCGAAGTTGCGGGAGGTCGAGAAGAAGGCGGCTGACGGTTCGCTCGACCAGGAGAACCCAACGTTCGCAGAGTTGGCGGCCGTGTGGCTGGAGTCGATCAAGTTGGAGGTGAAGGCTTCTGCATACGACGACTATGCGTTGGTCGTCAGAGTGCATCTCAACCCCGTATTCGGCAAGACCAGAATACAGAAGGTCACCACTAGGGACGTCGACAAGTTCCGTACCGCCAAGGCTGCCGAGACCAGGAAGGACGGCACCCCCTACTCTGCCAGGCGCGTCAACAAGTGTCTCAGCGTCATGGGCGCGATATTCCGGTATGCGGTCGAGAAGAAGGATCTCCGCGAGTCTCCTGTAACGGGCGTAAAGAAGCTCAAGGTCGAGACTGAGGAAATGCGATACTTGACCCCCGGTGAGATTCGGCGGCTCCTGGACGCGGCCTCCCCTCCCCTATATCCGATTGTCTGCGCGGCGATATGGACGGGGCTGAGACAGGGCGAGCTCTTTGGCTTGAAGTGGTCGGACGTCGACCTGGTCAAACGGAAGGTCACCGTCCGGCGGGCATATCACCCGCAGTACGGATTCACCACGCCCAAGAGCAAACTCAGCAGGCGCAAGGTGGACCTCTCGGGCGCACTGGTCGACGTTCTTACGACGCACAGGGCGAAGACGGCTGGACTTGCCGACGACCTGGTCTTCCGCAACCAGGCCGGGAACCCGATTGATTATCACAACATCGTGCGCCGCGAGTTCCACGACGCCCTCGATCAGGCCGGGCTCGAGCATATCCGCTGGCATGACCTACGGCACACTTACGCCGCCCTGCTGATCGACCGTGACGTCAACATCAAGCGAATCCAGAGGCTAATGGGACACGCGGACATCGGAACCACGCTGAACACCTACGGTCACCTGCTGCCGGACTCAGAAGACGGAATTGGTGACAAGCTCGACGACCTGATCTTCCCTGAGGGCCGACAAGCGGTGACGGGTACAGGCGGAAAGGTGATTGACTTCAAGGAGAGGGAGCGTCAGCACACCGGAGAGTAGCGGAGTCCGGGCATACGCGAATGCGCGTTTCACTTCTTCACCTCTAATTTCAAGTAAAGGCCGATTGTGGATGGTTCTTGTGTGGAACTGGTCTTGGTTATAGATTTGCCGTCTGGAGAGATTGAGTATTCATCCGTAGACAGGTCTATCCGACCGGGATATGCCGTGAGAACATGGTCTTTGACTGCATATCCGCGTGAATCGGTAAAGGCACCGTAATTCACATCTGTTGTCACCGTTCCATTGGTGAAAGACATCTTTACGAAAGCTCCCCCTCGAGATGTGCCAGAGTATGTCTTCCCAACAAATGAAAATGGACCTCCGCACCCAGCCGCCAACAGAATCCCCGAGATGATGACCAGGACTGCAATTCGTTTCATGCTCTCCCCCTATCCCAGAATCCTATTTCTCTCCCCGGAATCGACCCGCATTGCTCTCCCTTATCTTACCCTGATTTCTGTTGGATTTTTCTATGCTTAAGACCGCCCGAAAGCGCGACTCGCGACACAACAGACGGGATATAGACGGGACAGCGACAAGGACAGCGCCAGATTGCAGAAGTGCTTAGATTGCTTAGAAGGCTTGATACTGCGGATAATCGATGGTCGGGACGGCCGGATTTGAACCGGCGACCCCTGGTCCCCCAGACCAGTGCGCTAACCTGACTGCGCCACGTCCCGACGAGCCATGTGGTAATTGTAGCAAAACCGCGCAGAGGGGTCAGGCACAGTCCAATGACGCCTGCAAATGACAAGGCCCCCTGGACGGGGGCCCTGCTAGTGAATCCGAGCGCCGCGTGCTACTTCTTGCCGATCGCGTCCTTCAGCGCCTTGCCCGGCCTGAACGCCGGAGCCTTGCTCGCAGCGATCTTGATCTTCTGCTTGGTCTGCGGGTTTATGCCCGTGCGCGCCTTCCTCTTCCTCACCTCGAAGGTGCCGAAGCCTACCAGCTGTACCTTCTGGCCCTTCTTCAGCGCCTTGGTGATGCCGTCGAGCGTGGCGTCGACCGCCTCAGCGGCGTCCTTCTTGGAGATCTTTACCTTCGCTGCCACCTCGTCCGCAAGCTCTTTCTTAGTCAAGAACTTCACCCCCTTCCGTGAGCCCCTTTTAGGCATTGTTCAACCATCCGCGCTGATGTCCCTTCCGAAAATCAAAAAAAATGGCTCAATTCAGGGGTTTTTCGCGGTCGAGAGGCAAATATCGCGATTATTACAGGCTTTTTCGGCTAGCCCGACCGCTCTTTTCCGGCGGTGCGGAAGTGGACCCGCAGCGGGCTGCCCCAGAACCCGTACTCCTCGCGAAGCTGCCTGGCGATGTATTTTCTGTAGTCGGGCTTGACGATGCCGGCATCGTTCACGAATATCACCACGGTCGGCGGAGCGGTCCCGGCCTGTGTAGCGTAGTACATCTTGAGCTGGCGGCCTCCCTTTCGCGGGGGCGCGAGCTTCCCTTTGATGTTTGAGAGGAAGTCGTTCAGGACTGGCGTCGGGATGCGACGGTTCCATTCTTCGTTCACCGTGTCGACCAGCGGCAGGATCTTGTCCATGCCCCGCCCGGTCAAGGCCGAGACGCGCAGCAGGGGCAGGTGGGTGGCGTAACGGAACTTGTAGCCCAGCCCCTCCATGACCTCCTTGGCCTTCACCTTGTCCTCGACCAGGTCCCACTTGTTGATGAGGATGATGCAGGCTCGCCCGCGCGCCTCTATCTTGCTCGCTATCCTCTGGTCGTGCTCCGTCGGCCCCTCGGACGCGTCGACGACCAGCAGCACCACGTCCGCGTCCTCGATAGCGCGGAAGGTCCGCACCGACGAGTAATACTCGATGTCGGTCATCCCCGTCCGCTTCTTGCGGATTCCCGCGGTGTCGAGGATCCGGTAGCGCCTGCCTTCACGCTCCACGATGGTGTCGATCGTGTCCCGGGTGGTATGCGGCTCTTCGTGCACCAGCGCCCTCTGCTCGCCGGCCATCCGGTTGAGGACCGACGACTTGCCCACGTTGGGACGCCCCACTATTGCCACCGCGATCTCGGGCTCCGAAACGACCGCCGCCGACTGGGGCATCTTCTCGACTATCCGGTCGAGCAGGTCCCCGATGCCGAGGCCGTGCTGCGCGGAGATGGTTATGGGGTCGCCGAGGGCGAGAGCGTAGAAGGCACTCGCCTCGTTCTCGAGCGCGGGGCTGTCGACCTTGTTGACCACCAGGAGGACTTCGCGCTTGAGCCGCTTCAGGCGCCGCGCCAGCCACTCGTCGTCGTCCGTCACGCCTGTCTTGACGTCCACCAGCATGATGATGACGTCGGCTTCCTCCGCCGCGAAGAACGCCTGCCGCTCGACCTCGCCGGACAGAAACCCCTCTTCGATGCCCACTCCACCGGTGTCGGCCACGACGAACTCACGGTCGCGCCACCTGGCCGGAACGTATTTCCTGTCCCGGGTGACGCCGGGCATCGAGTCGACGATCGCCGCCATGCGCGCGGAGAGCCGGTTCATCAGCGTCGATTTGCCGACGTTCGGGCGGCCCAGGATCGCGACCACCGGAACCTTGTTAGCCTTCAACTGCCCGGACCTCCCCGGGACAGGCGACTCAGAGCTCCCACGAGTTCCTCCCCTTCACAAGGCACGGCCTCAACCGGCAGCCCCGCCATCTCCGTCAACATCTCCAGCGACATCCCGTCGATGAAATCGATTGCGTCGCCCAGCGCCTTCGCCGGCACCAACACCCTCTTCGCGCCCTCGGCAGCGGCCAGACCTGTTGCTGCGTCCCTGCCCGGCAGCAGGCCGCAGACGTTCACCTTATCACCGAAGAGAGTGTTCTCACAGACTACCAGGCGCGCGCCCGTCTCCTCGATGCCGAGAGAGCCAAGCCCCCAGGCCCCGATCGGGGTCGTGACCAGTGCCAGCCCCTCACAGCTGCCGGCCGGAATCGGCTCCTTCAAGGCCTCCGTGAAGGAGTCCCTGAAAAGCCTGGCGATGCCGATACCGTTCTCGAGCTGCTCGAAGCCCGAGTAGTACTCGGCGGCCGGCGGCTGGCGGTCCGCCATGAAGAAAAACTCGTCGGCCGCGAATGGGCCCGCGCCTCCGAAGGCGCTCGTCCAGCGCTCGAGCTGCTCGAGAACCTCCGCCGCGGACGCACGGTCGAAACCGTAGCTCGCCGGCATGGTCTTGACGCCGCCAGCGGTCAGCCCGACCGGGACCACGCCTACGGAGCCGACGCCGCCGTGAAGGCCGAGCAAGTACTCGAGTGTCCTGTCCAGATGCTCCGCGTCGTTCACGCCGCGCACCAGCACGATCTGTACGTGGATATCTATGCCTGACCTCAGAAGCTCTTCCAGCACCCCGAGCGCCCGCCCCGCCCCCGGGTTCCCGAACAGAGTCCGGCGGACGTCGTCCTCGGACGAGTGCAGGCTCACGTACAGTGGTGAAAGCCGCTCGGCCTTGATGCGCTTGAGGTCCCGCCTGCCGAGATTGGTGAGGGTGATGAAGTTCCCCGATAGAAAGCTGAGCCGGTAATCGTCGTCTTTCACATACGCCGAGGGTTTCAAGCCGGCGGGCAACTGGTCGACGAAGCAGAACATACACTGGTTCTCGCAGGTCATCAAGCGACCGAACACCGGCTCCGCGATCTCGATGCCAGCGGCGGCCCCGCGCAGCTCCAGTATCGCTGTAACCGCATCCTCTGTGCGGACGATGTCCAGCACGTGGGTGCCGTCGTCGCTGAGGGCCATATAGAAGTCTATGAGGTCTCTCAGGGGACGCCCGTCGACCCGTATTATCCGGTCGCAGGGCAGGACTCCCGCCGCCTCGGCCGGGGACCCGCCGGCCACCGCGACAACAGTCGCCGGGCCGAAGTCATCTCTCTTCAATCAACCTCCAGGAATGGCTTCTAATCATGACTTCTCACGTTAAACCAAGCGCATCCCCAAGACAAGGAAATGGGTCAAAGGAGGCTTGAGGACGCGTTACTCTTCACCTGACCGATACGCTATAATTACATACCGTTGTCTTAACCATGACCTTTACAGGGGGACTGATTGTGACTGCATCCGAGACAATGAAGACCGTCGGGCTGTTCGGCCACGGCGGTTCCGGCAAGACCACGCTCGCGGAATCGATTCTCTATGCCGGCGGCGCCATCACGCGCATGGGCGACGTCGAGCAGAGCAACACCACAACCGATTTCGACGAAGAAGAGATGAAGCGGAAGATCTCGATCAACTGCGCGATGGCGCCTGTTGACTGGAAGGGAACGCATATCACCTTCATAGATACGCCGGGATATGCCGACTTCGTTGGCGACGCGATCTCGAGCATGCGAGTGGTGGATACGGCCTGCTTCGTGGTCTCCGGCGTCGACGGTGTCGAGGTCCAGACCGAGATCATGTGGGAGCGCGCCGCGGAAGCCGGCGTTCCCAGGGTCATATTCGTGAGCAAGCTCGACCGCGAGCGTTCGAGCTTCGACCGCACCATGGCTGACATCCGCGAGACTCTTGGCGGCAACGTGGTAGCGCTGATGCTTCCTATCGGAGAGGAGCACGGCTTTACGGGGATAGTAGAACTGTTCAGCGGCAAGGCTTTCGAGGCCGCCGGCCCGGGCAAGTCCAAAGAGGTCCCGGTTCCGGACGAGCTGGCGGACGCCCTCGCGGACGGGCTCGATAAACTGACCGAAGCGGTCGCGGAGACCGACGACGCTCTGCTCGAGAAGTACCTCGAAGAGGGGGAGCTCTCCCCCGCGGAGATAACTGAAGGCCTTCACCAGGGTGTCCGTAACGGCACCCTCATCCCTGTGCTCTGCGGCTCGGCCTCCAAGGGCATCGGCATCCCGGAGTTCATGGACTTCGCCTCGAGCGTGCTCCCCATCCCCGAAGACCTGCCCGAGGTCACGGGCACGCTCCCGGGCAAAGATGAGGAGGTCACCCGAGAGCGCAAGACGGACGAACCCATGTGCGCGCTGGTGTTCAAGACTCTGGCTGACCCCTACGTCGGTAAGCTCACTTACTTCCGCGTTTTCTCGGGCGTCTTCAAGGCGGACTCGGCTGTACTCAACTCCACCCACGGAAAGGTCGAGCGCGTCGGGCAGATATACAGGGTCATGGGAAAAGAGCAGGCCAGCGTCCCCCAACTGGTCGCGGGCGAGGTCGGGGCGGTAGCGAAGCTGTCGGAGACGTTCACCGGCGACACGATGTGCGACAAAGACAAACCTATCGTCCTGCCGCGCATCGAGTACCCCGCGCCCGTGATGTCGCTAGCCGTCGCTCCTAAGGCGAAGGGTGACGAGGACAAGCTCTCGACCGCTCTCCACCGGCTCCGCGAAGAAGACCCGATGCTCACCGTACGGCGCGACACAGAGGTCAACCAGACACTCATCTCCGGCGCGGGCGAGACGCACATCGACGTGGTCGTCGAGAAGATGCGCCGCAAGTTCGGGGTGGACGTCGCGACCGACCTGCCGCGCATCCCCTACAAAGAGACCATCCGCAAGAGCGTGGAATCCGAAGGCAAGCACAAGAAACAGACCGGCGGCCACGGTCAGTACGGACACGCTTACCTGCGCCTCGAGCCACGCCAGCGCAGCGAGGGTTACGAGTTTGAGGACAAGATCGTGGGCGGGGCGATCCCCAGGAACTACATCCCCGGGGTCGAGAAGGGCGTCGTTGCGGCGATGACGGAAGGTTACCTGGCGGGCTACCCGATGGTCGACATGAAAGTCACCCTCTACGACGGCTCGTTCCACGCTGTCGACTCCTCGGAACTGGCGTTCAAGATGGCCGCCTCCAAGGCTATGAGAGACGGAGTCGCCAAAGCGGATCCCGTCCTGCTCGAGCCGATCATGGACATCGAGGTCACGGTCCCCGACCAGTTCATGGGGGATGTCATCGGCGACCTGAACTCGAAGCGCGGCCGCATCCTGGGGATGCTGCCGAAGGGCAAGATGCAGGTCGTGAGCGCGCAGGTGCCGCTGGGCGAGATGCGCCGCTATTCGATAGACCTCCGTTCGATCACAGGCGGCCGCGGCGTCTTCAAGATGGATTTCTCGCACTACGAGGAAGTCCCCGAGCACATAGCGCAGAAGATCATCGAGCAGGCGAAGAAGGAAAAGGAAGAGTCCTGAGCCTCACGCCTTTGACAGTTGCTCGGTCAGCCTCTCCCAGACCTGGTCCAGGCTGAGCGGCAGCACGCGCGTCTGGGCTATCACCGGCATGAAATTCGCGTCGCCCGCCCAGCGGGGCACCACGTGCATGTGGACGTGTTCGGTGATGCCGGCCCCCGCGATGCGAGCCATGTTTATCCCCACGTTGAAGCCCTCGTTGCCGAACGCCTCCCGCGTCGCTTTCATGCAACGCTTCGCGACGTCCATCATCTCGGACAGGGTCTCGGCGTCCAGGTCCTCGATGGTCCCGGTGTGCTTGTAAGGTGCGATCATGAGGTGCCCGGAGGAGTACGGGAACAGGTTCAATATCGCGAAGCACTTCTCCGCGCGATAGACGACCAGGTTCTCGCGGTCCTTGTCGTCCGCCGACTTCTCGCAGAATATGCAGCCGGTCCGGTCGTCCACGGTGCTCACGTAATCGTACCTCCACGGGGTATACATGATATCCACGTCTAGACCTCTAAGGACATGCGGCTCGATATCTCTAGCTGTAGTTCATCCATGAACTTCGCGAGGTCGACTCCCCTCTCGTCACGGCCCGCGAGGGAACGCACGCTGACGTTGCCGGCCTCGACTTCGTTGTCCCCCACTATCGCCATGTACGGGACCTTCATGCGCCAGGCCTTGCGGATCTTGTTCCCGGTGGTCTCGCGCTCTTCGTTCACTTTCACGCGTATCCCGCGCTCGGACATCCTGGACGCGACTGAGCGCGCGTAGTCGAGGTGCCGGTCGGCTATGGGAAGCACCTCCACCTGGACCGGGGCAAGCCAGGTCGGGAACGCGCCGGCGTAGTGCTCGATCAGTATGCCCAAGTACCGCTCCAGGCTCCCGAGGACGGTGCGGTGTATCATGACCGGCGTGTGCTCCCTGTTGTCCGCGCCGGCGTAGGTCATCTCGAAGCGCCGGGGAAGGTTGAAGTCGAACTGTATGGTCGGCCCCTGCCAGTAGCGACCGATGGCATCCTGCAGCTTCACGTCTATCTTGGGGCCATAGAAGACACCCTCACCCTCATCCACAAAGTAATCGAGGCCCTGGTCCTCGAGCGCCTTCTTGAGGATGGCGGTCGCGGTGTCCCAGTCCGCGTCAGTGCCGACCGAGTGGTCAGGGCGCGTGGAAAGCGCGATCTTGAAGGTGGTGAACCCGAACATTCGCTGCGCCTCGAAGGCGAACTCGAGCGCGTCGTTGACCTCTTTCTCCCCCTGCTCCATGGTGCAGAAGATGTGAGCGTCGTCCTGGGTGAAGCCTCGGACCCTCAGCAGCCCATGCAACACGCCGGACCGCTCGTGCCGGTAGACCGTGCCCAGTTCGAAGTACCTGATGGGCAGCTCGTGGTGGCCGCGGGTGCGCGACTTGTAAACGTATATATGCGCCGGGCAGTTCATGGGCTTGATGCCGTAGCCCTGGCCATCGACCTCGAAGAAGTACATCGGGTACTCCATGTCCAGATGCCCGCTGGTCTTCCACACCTCGCGGCGCATCACGTGGGGCGAGATGACCAGCTGATACCCGCGCCTCGCGTGTTCGACCTTCAGGAAGTCCTCGATGACGGTGCGGACTATGGCGCCGTTGGGATGGTAGACGACCAGCCCGGGGCCGATCTCCTCCCGTATCGAAAAGAGCTCCAGCTCAGGGCCCAGGCGGCGGTGGTCGCGCTTCTCGGCTTCCTCCCGCAGCCTCAGGTACTCCTCCAGGTCCTCGGAGGTGTCGAACGCAGTGCCGTATATCCGCTGCAGCATCTCTCGGTTCTCGTCGCCGCGCCAGTACGCGCCGGCGATCGAGAGCAGCTTGAAAGCCTTGACGCGCCCGGTCGTCGCGAGGTGGGGGCCCCTGCAGAGGTCCACGAACTCGCCCTCCTCATAGAGGGTCAAAGCCTCGTCACCGATGTCCTCGATGAGCTCGACCTTGTACGGCTCTCCCCTCTCCCGGAACAGCGCGACAGCCTCCTCGCGCGACAGCACGCGCCGCCTCACGGGAAGGTCCTCCGCGACGATCCTGGACATCTCTTCCTCGATCGCGGCGAGGTCCTCGGGCTTGAAGGCGTCCTCGAGGCCGAAGTCGTAGTAGAAGCCGTCCTCGATCGCCGGGCCTATCGCCAGCTTCGCATCCGGGTAGAGCCGCTTGACCGCCTGCGCCATCACGTGCGAAGCGGTGTGCCGGTAAGCCTCGGCGCCTCTCGGCTCATCGAAGCCCAGGAACTTGAGGTTGCCTCCGGTCTGTAGCGGACGGTCCAGCTCGACCGATTCCCCGTCGACCTCGGCTATCACCGACCCTTCAGGCAGGCTCTCTCCCGCTATATCCAGCACTCCCAGGGGCGTCATCCCTGCCTGGACTTCGACCGCCGAACCGTCTTCGAGGACCACCTTCAGCATCTCATCGGCCATGCGACATCTCCGCTTTTTTTCTCAGGGTTGTACAAAAAAATGGTGGGCGCGAGTAGGATCGAACTACCGACCTCTTCCGCGTCAAGGAAGCGCTCTCCCACTGAGCTACGCGCCCACGTCAACTCAAAGATATCATTGATTTTGACTGAGTTATATTATCTTATGGAGTATGAAAGTTCAAACCGAATGGCTGGTGTTTTTGTGGCTGTATGCCTTAACTGCGGCAAAGAGATAGAGCCCGGTGAGAACCTGTGCGGGGACTGCGCCCAGCGTGACCAGGACGGGGCGAATCAGCTGCTGAACCTGGGCCCTCCGAGCCGTTACAAGCCCAGGCGATCGCGAAACTGGCTGGTCCTGTCCGTGATGGCCTTCGTGCTCGCGGCAATCCTCTTCGGCGCGGGTTTCCTCCTCTTGAACGCGGTGCCCACGAACCCCAAGGTCCAGGCCACGGCACAGGCGAACATCTGCCACCACCACCTGCAGAACATCCAGACCGCCATTAACGACTACTACAAGAACACCCGCCAGTACCCGCCGGCCGGCCGGCTGAACGAGAAGAGCCCGCTCGTCATCGACAAATATCTGGAAGGGGTGTCCAGGTGCCCCTCTACCGGTCACCAGTACCTCATAGAGAGCATGGACGGGAAATACACGGTGATCTGCGACAGCGGCCTCGCGGGGCATGGTCTCTGACGAGGCAGCGCTCTTGAGGCTCCGGCCTACTTCGACCCACCTATCAACTGTTCCACCTGGGCGACCAGCTTCTTGAGGTCCATGGGTTTGGTGAGGTAGACGTCCGCGCCCACTTCCATCATCTGTTTCTTCTTCTCCGGGCTGTGGAACGCCGTGAGGGCGATGATCGGGAGGTGCTGCGTGCCCATCTTGGCCCTGACGGCGCTGCACACCTCCATACCGTCCATCTTCGGCACGTTCACGTCGAGTATCATCACATCGGGCTTCCTGGCGTCGAAGGCCTTCAGGGCTTTCTTGCCGCTCAGGGCAACCGCGACTTCCATGCCGGACTTTTCGAGATACAACCTGACGACTTTGGCGAAGTCCTTGTCGTCGTCAACGAGCAGCACGTAACCTCTAGATTCTTCCATGACCTCCCTTTCCGGGGCGAAACCGGGCGTGCAACGGGGTTCCTGGCTACACACAGAGGATAGACAAGACAAACTATTGCAGGTAAAGGATATTAGAAAGGGCGCGTTCGTTCAATGGTGGATGCTTACGGGCCCTGTTCGACCTCGAATGCTCCGGCGACCCATTCGAACTCTGTCTGCCAGTCGCGCTGTCCGCCGCCGCCCGGGTTCCATCCGGGACTGTCGGGGGTGGGCGCCGGTGCACGACTCGAGGTCCCTGATGCCGACCACGTAGAACGCTCCCTTTGCGGGGTTCGCGCCGTAAGAGCCGGCGGGGTACTTGTAGTAATGATAGTTGCCCGTCGGAGTGACGGTATGCAGGCCTGTCGGGTCCGCGATAATGTGCTCGACGTATCCGGTGGCCTTGAGATCGCGTATGAAATCACCGTCCGCGTCCCCGTCCCAGCCGCTGTAGTCGTTGTCCACGTTATCCGGAAAGTGCTCGGTGTTGTAGCAGTAGAGGTTGAGGGCGGTGGTGACAGCCTTCATGTTGGCAAGCCTCGTCTTGTCTGCCGAGGCCCTCACGCTGTGTATCCAGACCGGAACAGTGATCCCCACCAGGATAGCTATCACGAGGATGACGACCATCAGTTCGATCAAGGTGAAAGCGGCGGCATCAGAGATCCTGAACGTAGAGCCAACGCTATGACACCCGCTCATGCCACGTCTCATGACACGCACCTGCCTTCACGCTGATAGCGTATGGAATCCGCTGCCGACACCATGACAATGTCTTCCTCCCTTGACCCTTCTCGCGCAACTACGTATTAGACGCTGGCATGTCTCAAACGGGTATCACGGGGGAGGCGCTGGAGGCGGCGGTCGGAATTGAACCGACGATGGAGGTTTTGCAGACCTCTGCCTTACCACTTGGCTACGCCGCCCGGCTTCTGTATTTTACACGAAGATTCCGGGCATTTGTGCTGTACGCTCGCTGCGCCCTGTGTGCCGAACCCCGCCGCGGTAGTAGGTTCCGCGTCCGGAATATCGAAAGGAATCCTCACCAGAGCCCGAACGTCATCGAGGTGGATCATGAAAGCTGTCCTGTATAAAGGCCCGCGGGAAGTCTCTGTCGAGGAGATCGAAGACCCCGTCATCGAATTCCCACGGGACGCGGTCGTGAAGATAACATCGACGGCCATATGCGGGACCGACCTCCACATCTATGACGGAAGGACCGCGGTCAGCCCCGGAAGCCCGCTCGGCCACGAACCGCTCGGGGTCGTCGAAGAGGTGGGTGACGCGGTGGTCTCGCTGAAGCCGGGCGACAGGGTTGCCATCACCTTCAGCGTCTCCTGCGGACACTGCTATAACTGTTCCAGGGGATTCTTCGCGGCGTGCCTCACTTCCAGCCCCGGAAAGATCGGAGGACGGATCGGCCACCTCGGTGGTTCGCCGTATGGCGGAGGCCAGTCGGAGTACCTCCGCGTCCCGTTCGCCGACATGAACTGCGTTCCTCTTCCGGGCACGCCCGGAGACGAGCTCGAAGACGATTTCGTCCTGCTCAGCGACATCTTCCCTACCGGATATCACGCCGCAATGCTCGCCGGCGTCGAGCCGGGCAGCACAGTTGCGGTCTTCGGCGCCGGACCGGTAGGCCTGCTGTCCGCTTACTCCTCTATGCTGCGCGGGGCGAGCGAAGTGTACCTTGTCGACTTCCACCAGGACCGGCTCGCGAAGGGCGCGCAGATCGGGGCAATACCCATCGACGCCACAGGCTCGGACCCTGTTGAAGTGATCATGCAGATGCGCCGCGAGCGCGCCTCTCTGCCGGGCGAAGAGAAGATGGCAGGAGTGATGTGCGGTATCGACGCGGTCGGCTACCAGGCGCGTGACAGGAACGACCCATCGCGCGAGAGGCCGACCCAGGTCATCGAGGACCTCGCAAGGCTGGTCAACGTCACCGGCTCTCTCGGCATCATAGGAGTCTACCAACCGTACGACCCAGGCGCGGCCTCCGAAGAGGCACGGCGCGGAGAGTACGTCCTGCCCTGGGCGCTGCTCTGGGTGAAGCAACTGACGATAGGCACCGGTTCGACCCAGGCAAAGAGGTACGCCTTCCAGCTCCGCGACCTGATCGTCACCGGCAGGGCGCGACCGGGCTTCATCGTGAGTCACAACGTGCCGCTCGACGAGGCGCCCGACGCCTACAGGATGTTCGACAAACGCGAGCCGGGATATACGAAGGTGGTCCTGAAGCCGTGACCGCTCGAGGAGCCGCTCCAGTCGCGGTCGGCGGCGCTACTTCACGCGCACGGTGTTGATGAGATCGAAGAACTGTTTCTGGGCTTCGCCCTGGTCCGCTCCCCCACCCTCCAGCGGCGTGATGAGCACTATGGTGTAGACGATGTTCCCTTTGAGAAGAAACGCCTCGAGCTGGTACTGGCGCGGGCCGCGGGCATCGGGCTCGACGGTGAACATCATGCCGAAGCCTTTGGCCCCGGCGTCAGGAGCGAGTTGAAGCTCGATGAAGCTCATCGCCGTTCCCTGGGTCTTCGCGGAGTCGGCATAACCTGCCTCCAGCGCGCCCTTGGTCTTCTCCCAGGGCTGGTCGCCGTAGTCAGCCGGAGCGGTGGTAACGATAAGGAGGTGCTTGAAGACGACGTCGCCCCGCTTGAGCAAGACCAGCTCGTTCCCCTCCTCCGGGCTGACATCGGCGCTCTTCGAGATCGTCTTGAGGTAGGCCTGACCCCATGTTCTCCCAGCTCGAGGGATATGCGAACGTCAAGCCGGAGTACTTGCTCTTGAAGGTGTTGGTACCCTCAGGGCCGGCTTTGCCGCTCCCTCGCAGGAACACCAGGGCCAGCACCGTGCTTACCAGCACTATTACGAGCACCAGCCCCCCGGCAAGCCAGAGAGGCCGGCGTTCCTTCTGCTTGAGCTTTGACCTGTAGAAGGCGCTGTCAACCGCGGAGAAAGAATCGTCAGATGCTTTGGCTGTCGTTTCAGACTCGGGGGTGGCCTCTACGTCAGCGCCTGCTTTCGCGGACAGTCCCGCACCGTCGGCAAACCTGTGGCTGCACAGGCCGCAGAAGGATGCCCCATCATTGTTCTCAGCGCCGCATTTCGGACATTCCACCAGGGTGCTCTCCTCTTCTGCCCCCGCGCGGTGAGACGATTATATCAGGCTGGACTACAACAAGCCTTGAAGAAATCGTTAGCGTTCAATCACCGGACCGCTCTACTCGCGCGGGCCTTCAATGAATAAACGCTGTCCCGAACGGTCTCGTTTATCCAGCCACTTGAGTGGAAGCATCGCGGACTGATCATGAAGAACAAAATGGAGCGGGAGACCGGATCTGAACCGGCGACGTCGCTTCACCCTGCGTCCTCTTGAATTAAGCTGATTGGACGGTCAGGGTTCCGCTCCTATGAGAGGGGGCAGTTCGCCCCCCCCTCATCGGCAGACCTTCGGCCTGCCTGCTCTCCCCCATGAGTGTCTTTCATGCGGGGAAATCCTTTCCCCGGCCCCGGGGTCACCGCGCGCCAACGGGCGCGTGGGGTGGTCGCCGGTTCGAGTCCGATTCAAGTCGGGTTTAAAAAAAGATGGAGCGGGAGACCGGACTCGAACCGGCGACCTCGACCTTGGCAAGGTCGCGCTCTACCAACTGAGCTACTCCCGCTCGAGATTGATTCTAGGTAACAGCAATATACGTGTCAAACCTGCCCGAGGGGCTCGTTAGAGGCGCTTTGCTTCCTTCTGGAGCACACGGCTGACTATCGCCAGTCGGTTGGTGCGGTCGCGCGTAGCGTTCAGAAAATTGTCCATCTTCGCCCGGAATTCGGCCGATGCCGCATACTGGTAAGTCGACTCGTCCGCCTCGTCGATATCGGCGGCCAGCACTCCCTTTTCGAGCAGAGCCTGCAGCGCCGGCTCTATGGTCGCCAGGCGCCTTCCGATGTCCAGGGCTATGCCTGACGGCTTGCGCTCAAGGTCCTGGTTCTCGTGGAAGTACGCCAGGATGTCCCATGCGACGAACTGGTCAATGTACTGGTCTACGAATTCCAGGGTCTCCGGAGTAATGTCGTCTAATGGCAAGTTGCTCCGCCGTTGTTAAAGGAATAGTGCCATCTGGATTATAACAAACGGGCTCGCGGCCCTACGAGAGTCGGGCCAGGGCCCGTGAGGTCTTCGCCGTTATCCGCCGCTCGCCGGCGGCTCGAGCTCCCTGTAGAAGCAACTGTGCTCGCCGGTATGGCAAGCCGCGCCCACCTGGTCCACACGCACCAGCAAGGTGTCGGCGTCACAGTCGTAGAGGACCTTCCTGACCTTCTGTACGTGTCCGCTCGTCTCGCCCTTGGGCCACAGCTCACTTCTGCTCCGGGAGTAGAACCAGGTCCGCCCCGTCGCAAGCGTCCGTTCAAGCGACTCCCGGTTCATGTAGGCCAGCATCAGGACCTCGCCGGTGCCGTCCTCCTGGACTATGGCCGGGACCAGGCCTCGCTCGTCGTACTTGATGTCGTCCAGGCTCACTACCTTCGTCTCGCCCTCGCTCATCTCTCACCTAGCCCAGGTATATCCGTTTCACTTCTTCGTTCTCGAGCAGCTTGTCGGCCTCGCCTTCGAGCGCGACCTTGCCGGTCTTCATGACGTAGCCGTAATCCGCGGTCTCGAGCGCTATCTTCGCGTCCTGTTCGACGAGCAGGATTGTGAGCCCCTGCTCGTGCAGGCGGAAGAGCGTCTGAAATATCGACTGTATCACCTTCGGGGCGAGGCCGCTGGACGGCTCGTCCAGCAGGAGCAGCTTCGGCCTGGACATCAGCGCCCTCCCCACCGCCAGCATCTGCTGCTCGCCGCCGGACAGCGTACCCGCCATCTGCTTCTTGCGCTCCGCGAGCACTCCGAAGAGTTCGTAGACCATCTCGAGGTCCTGGCCGGCCTCACCCCTGTCGGAGAAACGCCTGACGTAGGCCCCGAGAGCCAGGTTCTCCGCGACGGACATGTCGCCGAACACCTGTCTCCCCTGCGGCACCAGCGATATTCCGTCGTGGACGATCCTGCTGGTCCGCATGTTGGTGATGTCGCGGTCCTCGTAGATGACGAGGCCGTGCCTGGCCCTGCTTAGGCCCGCAACGGTGCGAAGCAGGGTGGACTTTCCGGCGCCGTTCGCACCGATTATGGTCGTGATCTGACCGCGCCTCGCACGCATCGTGACGTCGCGCAGCGCCTGTATGTTCCCGTAGAAGGTCGAAAGCTTGTCAACCCTTAACATCTACGCCTCGATCCCCAGGTAAGCCTCTATGACGCGCGGGTCGTTCTGAACTACCTCGGGCGTGCCGCTGGCGATAACCTCGCCGTAGTCGAGTACGACGATCTCGTCGGACATCTGCATCACCAGGCCCATGTCGTGCTCCACTATCAGTATGGTGAGCCCCTTGCCGCGGAAGTCCAGCAGGAGGCTGGAGAGCTCACCGGTCTCGTACTGGTTCAGGCCCGCCGCCGGCTCGTCGAGCAGCAGTATGTCAGGCTTGCTGGCGAGAGCTCGCGCGAGCTCGAGCAGGCGCTGCTGTCCGTATGGCAGGTTTGTGCCTATTTCGTTCGCCCTGGTGTGTAGCCCCACGTCCTTCAGCGCGGCCATTGCCTCCTCGCGGAGGAGCGCCTCCTCGCGCCGTGCCGATGGGAGTCGGAGGCTGTTGGAGACGAACCCCGATTCCATCCGGCAGTGGCACCCGACCATCACATTCTCGAGCGCTGTCATGCCCTCGAAGAGCCTCACGGTCTGGAAGGTGCGGATCATGCCCCTCTCGGTTATCTGGTCCGGGCGCCTCCCGACCACGCTCTCCCCTTTGAGGAACACGTCCCCGGACGTCGGGCGCAGTATGCCCGTCAGCACGTCGAACATAGTGGTCTTGCCTGCGCCGTTGGGCCCGATCATCGCCTTGATCTTGCCGCGCTCAACCGTGAAGGAGACGTCCTTGAGCGCGGCCAGCCCGCCGAACAGCCTGGTAACCTCTTTGATCTCGAGTATGGTGTCCGGCGCCATCAGTGACTCTCTATCTTTCTTGCCTTGATCCGGTCGCGCAGGTGCCTCGCGCGCATCTCGGTAAAGCCACCGGCGCGCGCCAACCCGTAGGCGACTCCCTTGGGTAAGAAAATCATAAACCCGATGAGCAGCAGGCCGTAGAGCACCAGCTCGTAGTTGCTGAAGTTGGAGAGCCCGGAAGGCAGCCCGGGGATCCACTGCGGCAGCGCCTGGATGACGGAGGGCAGGAAGGTCAGGATGACGACTCCGACCAGCCCTCCCCAGATATTGCCCATGCCGCCTACCACGACCATGGTGATGAACAGTATGGACAGAGCGAGCGTGAACGACTCGGGGTTGATGTATTTCTGGAAGTGCGCGAACAGCGCCCCCCCGAGACCCGCGAACACCGCGCTGAGCACAAACACCTGCACTTTGTATCGGCTGGTGTTGACCCCCATGGCGTCGGCTGCGACCTCGCTGGAGTGGAGGGCCCGCAGCGCGCGCCCGACCCTCGAGTACACCAGGTTTATGGACAGCAGCATCAGCACCATCACCAGCGCCCACACCACGAAGAAGAGCTTGAAGTCGGTGTCGAACTTCAGGCCGAAGACGGACAGCGGCGGTATGTCGAGTATGCCGACCGTGCCGCCGGTCAGGCCCTTCACCTGCTGGAACAGGATGAACGCGATCTCGCCCAGGCCGAGCGTCGCCATCGCAAGGTAGTTGCCCTTGAGCCGCAGGACGGGCTTTCCGACAAGCCAGCCCACGACCCCCGCGAGAGCCGCGCCGGCGATTATCCCGAGCCAGCTCGGGAACCAGTGTAAGCGCGTGCACAGGATCGCCGTGGTGTAAGCTCCTACCCCGAAGAAGGCCGCGTGCCCCAGCGATATCTGGCCGCCGTAACCCACCAGGAGGTTGAGCCCTATCACGGCGCAGGCATAGACGCCCGCCAGAACCATGATGTTGACGATGTCCATGTGCAGCACGTCCCCGGGGATGAACCGCGCCCAGACCGGCACCAGGAACACGAACACCGCGACGATGATGAGCGTCCGGTAGGTGCGCCAGTTCGTCTCCGACTGCCTGGTAAGCTGGCCTTCCACTCTACACCTTGACGCTTTCCGGCTTGCCGAGCAGGCCCTGGGGCCGGACCAGCAGCACAAGGATCAGGATGAGAAAAGCCACGGCGTCCTTGTAGCCCGAAGGCAGGTAGCTGGCCGTGATGGTCTCCAGAACGCCAAGGACCAGCCCGCCGACGACGGCTCCGGGGGCGCTCCCCAGGCCTCCCAGCACCGCCGCCGAGAAACCCTTGAGGCCGAGGGTGGTCCCGGCGCTGTACTGAGCGAAGTTGATGGGAGCGATCACCACACCCGCCGCCGCACCAAGCCCCGCCGCGAGGGTCCAGGCGACCAGCGAGCTGGTGGAGGAGCTGACCCCGACAAGGCTCGCGGCATCCGGATTGTCCGCTGCCGCCCTCATGCCCTTTCCCAGCAGCGTGCGGTTGAAGAAGGCGAACACGAGCACCACCGCGAGGAGCGTGAAGCCGAACACCCACAGGCTCTGGGGCACCAGAGACGCGCCGAGGAACCTCAGCGGTTTCTCGCCGGTGAACGCGGCTATCTTCACGGGATCGGTCCCCCAGATCCACTTCGCGACCGCCGTCATGAATATGGAAAGCCCGATGGTGATGATGATGATCGTGATGACCGACTTGTCTTTCAGGGGGTTGATGGCGGCCCGCTCGAACCCGGCGCCGAACGCTGTCACTATTGCCACTGCCAGGATGAGGCCCAGCCAGGGGGGCAGGTGGGCCTGCACCGAGAACGTGTACATCAGCATCCCGCCCAGCATGCTGAAGCCGCCCTGGGCGAAGTTGATCACCCGCGTGGTCGAGTAGATGACCGAGAACCCCATGGCCACCAGGGCATAGATGCTCCCGACCGTGAGTCCGGACAGGATCAACTGCAGCCCGATCGACCCCTTGTCGATGAGGGTCGCCACGACGATCGCGGCCACCACGGCGACCGAGCCCCAGAGCAGCCTGACCTGCCTGCTGTCGTTCGTACTCAACCGTTTCCCCTTCTACCGGAAAAACAGGCCAAGCCCGCAAAGACCTAGCCTGTTTCAGTTTTGCCTGTTACGGTTCTTGCAGGGTTACTTTATCTGCACCCACGCCCCGTTCTGGATCTGGATCATCATCAGGTCGGAGACAGTGAGCCCGTCGTGGTTGGTCGCCGAGTAGTTGTAGATGCCGTCGATGCCGACGAGGCCCTTGGTGGCCTGGACGGTGCTCTGGATCATCGTCTTGTCAGTCCCGGCCGTCTTCATCGCCGTGGTCAGTATGGTTCCCGCGTCCCAGCCGTGCGCCGCGAACGTATCCGCGTCCTTGCCGTACTTGGCCTTGTAGTCGGCGGTGAACTTGTCGACCGCGTTCCTCCACTCGGTACCCGTAGGGATCGAGGCAGGGATGAGCATGCGGCCGCCGGGGAACGAGACGCCGTTGGCGGCGGTGCCGGCCAGCGTGATGAACGTCTTGTTGGCTATGCCGTTGCTGCCGATGAACGGGATCTTCATGGCGAGCTGCTGCATGTTCTTGGCGATCGATGCCGGGCCCGGGTTGGTGCCCCATACGACGAGCGCCTGCGCCGGCGTCTGCTGGATCTTGGTGAGCTGTGCCGTCATGTCCGTGTCGGTGGACCCGTAACTCTCGTTCGCCACCACCTGGATTCCCGCTGTCGGGGCCTTGGCCGCGAGCTCGGTCGCGCCACCGGTGCCGTATGCGTTGGCGTCGTGCAGGATAGCAATCTGCTTGATCTTGAGGTTGGTCTTGAGGTACGCGAGCACTTTGTCTATCGCCATGGAATCGGTGGGAGGCGTGCGGAAGATGTACTTCTTGACCGGCTTGGTGATCGCCGTGCCGGCCGCGCAGCAGACCAGGGTGACCTTCGCGGCCTCGGCCACCGGCACCATCGCCAGTGTCGCTCCCGTCGAGCTCGAGCCGATCATCGCGGAGACGCCTTCCTGGTTGATGAGCTTGGTTATGGCAGCCGCCGCGTTGGCGGGGTTGCTCTGGTCGTCCTCGATGATGAACTGGACCTTGTGGCCGTTGACGCCCTCACCGGCGTTCAACTGTTCCTCGAGCATGAGGAGCGAGTTCTGCTCCGGCTGACCCAGCGGGGCCGCCGGCCCTGACAGCGACAGCACCGCCCCTATCTTGTAGACGCTGGCCGACGGGTTCACCGTCTTCTTGCCGCATCCCGTCGCACTCAGTGAGACTGCGACGATGGTGCACAACAGCAGCACCGGGAGCTTCCACGGTAGAGACCTGCTTCCCATAAGATTCTCCTCCTCGATCCCGAGACTTGAGTTACCCCCTGAGTAATAAAAGAAGATTTAACCACAATAGTTGAATGTTGTCCACAAATGCAACACCCCGGCGGCGGCCGTGTCTCTCCTGTTTGGTGCCCGCGGCGAACCTACGGCGCGGCCTCCTGCCACTGGCCGTTGACGATCTTCACCATCACCAGGGCATCGACCTTGAGGCCCGCGTGGTCGCTCGCCGAGTAGGTGAAGACGCCGTCCACGCCCGCGTAGTCTTTCAGCGCCTGGACCTGGCTCTGGATCTTCGCGCTGTCCTCGCCCACGGCCTTGATGGCGTTGACCACCATGTTTGAAGAGTCCCAGCCGTGCGCGGCGAACGTGTCAATGCTCATCTTGTAAGCCTGCTGGTACGCCGTGCTGAAGCCGTTGACGGAATCCGCCCACTTGCTCCCGGCCGGTATGGTCGCAGGGAGGATGAGTCGGCTGGCCGCGAAGACGACCCCGTTGGCCGCCGAGCCCGCAAGCTCGATGAAATTCTTGTTCGCGATGCCCGAGGACCCCACGAACGGGATTGTGATGCCCAGTTGTTGCATGTTCCTGGCAATGGACGCAGGCCCGGGGTTGGTGCCCCACACCAGCAGCGCCTGGGCGTCGGTCTGCGCGATCTTGGTGAGCTGGGCGGTCATGTCGGTGTCCGCCGAGCCGTAGGTCTCGCTGGCGACGATATTGATGCCGTACCTGGGGGCCTGCACCTTCACCTGGTCGGCCCCGCCCGTTCCGTAGGCGTTGGAGTCGTGCAGGATCGCGATGTCCCTGACCTTCAGTTCGTTCTTGAAATACATCAATACGCGCTGGACGACGAGCGCGTCACTCGGGGCCACGCTGAAGACCCATTTTCGCGGCGGATGCGTGACCTGGGTGCCGGCCGCCATGGCGATGACCGGGATCATCTGCTTCTCGGCGGTGGGGATTATCGCGAGGGTGGAACCGGTTGAGCTGCAACCGAGGATTGCGCACACCTTCTCCTGCTCGATCAGCTTGGAGGCCGCAATGTTGGCCTTCGAAGGGTCGCTCTCGTCGTCCAGCACCAGGAACTCTACTGGCGTTCCATTGATGCCACCCTGCTTTTTCAACTGTTGCGACAGGAGGTTTATTGAGCGCTGCTCTGATTGGCCCAGCGGGGCCGAAGGGCCGGACAGCGAGAGTATGACACCGATCTTGAACTTGCCCTGCTTTGCCGTGCTGCCGCAACCCGCGACCAGCGCACCGGCCACGACGAGCGCGATCGCCATGACGGTCACGAGAGATTTGCTCCTCGACATGTCGGGATTCCTCCTTGAACGATCCCACGGGGCTGATGCGCCAGAGAGCGGACAGACCTCCTGCCAAATCTAACACTATAATCGATTCAAGTGCAAAACACGCCAGGCGGCTTCAGGGTTCAGGCACCTGCCGCACCTCGATGCCGCGCGACGCCAGGTACTTTTTTGCCTCGGATATGGTGTGCTCCTCGTAGTGGAATATGCTGGCGGCCAGCACCGCATCGCACCCCGTCTGCTCGATGGCCTCGGCGAGGTGCTCCAGGTTGCCCGCGCCGCCGCTGGCGATGACGGGTATCGACACCGCGTCGCAGACCGCTCTCGTCATAGGGATGTCGTAGCCGAGCTTGGTGCCGTCCCGGTCCATGCTGGTCAGCATTATCTCCCCCGCCCCGAGGGCCTCGACCTTTCGGGCCCACTCCAGGACATCGATCCCTGCCGGAGTCCTGCCTCCGTGGGTGAACACTTCCCAGGTCCCGTCGCCCCTGCCCCTGCCGTCGATGGCCACCACCACGCACTGGGTCCCGAACCTCTCCGCCGCCCTGGTGATGAGCGCGGGGTCCTCGACCGCCGCGGTGTTTATGGAGACCTTGTCAGCCCCGGCCTTGAGGATGTTCCTTATGTCCTCGAGCGAGCCTATTCCTCCACCGATGGTATAAGGGATAAACACCTCGTCTCCCGCGCGGCCGGCCAGTTCCACCTTGGTGTCCCGCTGCTCGTGAGAGGCCGTGATGTCCAGGAACACCAGCTCGTCAGCGCCCTCGCGGTCATAGAACGCGGCCAACTCTACGGGATCGCCCGCGTCCCGCAGGTCCACGAAGTGGACTCCCTTGACTACCCGTCCGCCCTCGACGTCGAGGCACGGGATTATCCTCTTTGCCAGCATTCAATCGCCCCCCTGCTCCAGGGCGGCGATCGCCTCCGAGAGGCTGAATCTCCCTCTGTAGAGAGCCATGCCCACTATCACTCCCTCCACCCCGAGCCCCTTAAGACTTGAGATCCTCAGGATGTCATCTATCGCGCCGACGCCCCCGGAGGCCACCACCGGTATCGACGAAGCCTCAGCTACCGCCTCCAGGCCGGCGATGTTGGGGCCTTCCAGGGTCCCGTCTTTCATCGTATCCGTATAGATTATGCGCCTGACCCCCGCGCCGATGAGCCTCTCGACCGCCGCCACCGGCTCCTCGTCTGAGAGGCCGGTCCATCCTCCCAGGGCGACCCTGCCTTCCTTTACGTCGACTCCCACTGCCAATCGCTCGCCGAGGGCTTCAGCGAGACACTTCAGCCACTCGGGGTCCTGGAAGGCGGCAGTCCCTACGACCACCCGTGCGACCCCTGCTTCGAGGTAATCGGTCGCGGTCGCGGTGGTCCTGATGCCCCCTCCCACCTCAATGGGGATGTCGAGCGCCGACGCGATCTTCCTCACCGCGAGGCCGTTGACCGGCTGTCCGTCGAAGGCCCCGTCCAGGTCGACGACGTGGATGAGGCGCGCACCCTGTTCCTGCCAGCGCAGCGCGGCGTTCACAGGGTCTTCGTCGAAGACGGTCTCCTCATCGGCCAGCCCGCGCAAGAGGCGGACGCACTTGCCTCCGCGGATGTCGACGGCGGGGATTATCAGAAAGCCGCTGCCGGAAGAGCTCATGCCGCCCCTCCGACCATGCGCCCGAAGTTTGCAAGGATCTCGAGGCCCAGTCGGCTCGACTTCTCGGGGTGGAACTGGACGCCCCAGACGTTCTCCCTGCCGAAGGCGCATGCGAACTCGAGGCCGTAGTCGGTCGTGCCGATGGTCCACGAGCCGTCGGACGGGGCGCAGTAGAATGAGTGCACGAAATAGAACCTGTCCGCCTGCCCGAGCCCCTCAAATAGCTGGTTCTCGCGCGTGACGTTCAGGATATTCCATCCCATGTGCGGGACCTTCACTGTGTCAGGGAGGCGCAGACATCCGCCGGGGACTATCCCCAGGCCCTCGTTGCGCCCGTGCTCCTCGCTGTACTCCAGGAGGAGCTGCATGCCCAGGCAGATCCCGAGCAGGTGCCTGCCGGTGGCTATGTACTCGCGTATCGCTTCGTCCATGCCCAGGCGCTTCAGGTTCTCCATGGCGTCGCCGAAAGCCCCGACCCCGGGGAGCACGAGCCCGTCGAACGCGTCGAAGCTCTCCGCTTCGGCGCAGATGGCGGCGTCCACTCCGACCTTCTGGAGCCCTTTCTCGACGCTGCGCAGGTTGCCCATCTCGTAGTCTACGATGCCCACCCTCGTCATCAGAGCTTGCCTTTCGTGCTCGGGACATCCTTCACCCGCGGGTCGATGGCCACGGCCGCTTTCAGTGCGCGGCCGAACGCCTTGAACACCGCCTCCAGCCCGTGGTGGACGCTCTCGCCGCTGCGCAGCTCTATGTGGACGGTCATCGCCGCCTGGTTCACGAGCGCCTGGAAGAAATCGCGGGCGAGGCTCGGCTCGAAGTTGCCGAGCGGCTCGGGCTCCAGCTCTACCTTGTAAGAGAGGAAAGGCCTGCCGCTTATGTCGATGGCGACCTCGGCAAGGCATTCATCCATCGGCACCAGGCTCGAGGAGAACCTGGTGAGCCCCACCTTGCCGCCCAGCGCGCCCGTCAGCGCCTCCCCGATGGCGAGCCCGGTGTCCTCTACCGTGTGGTGGCTGTCGACCTCGAGGTCGCCCTTTGCCTCAAGCTTAAGGTCTATGAGAGCGTGCCTGAACATCAACTCGAGCATGTGGTCGAAGAAGGGCATGCCTGTCGATACCGAAGTCGCCCCGCTCCCGTCCAACCCCAGCGAGACGTATATCGAGGTCTCCCTCGTGGTCCGCTCGCATTCTCCTTGCCTGGACAACTCACACCTCCAGATCCGCGGCCGGACCCTTGTCCCTGGTCTCGACCGAGCGTGCGTGGTACGTGAGGCCCTCGAGCGCCGCAAGCCCGCTCGCGTACCGAGCGTCGGCGGCCAGGCCCTCCTTTGTATACGAAATTACGTTCATGGTCCGCATGAAGTCACGCACGCTCAAGCCCGACAGCCTGGCGGCGGAGCCTCCGGTCGGCAGGACGTGGCTGGGCCCCGCGACGTAATCACCGAGCGCTACCGCGGACCACTGACCGAGGAAGACACAGCCGGCTTTCTTTATCGATGGGAGCAGCGATGCCGCTTCATCTACCGCCAGCTCGAGGTGCTCGGGGGCCACCGCGTTTATCAGCTCAAGGCTCAGCGCCCTGTCTTCAGAGAGGACGAGGTCCACCGTGCCCTCCGGCGCCAGGGGCTCCCCGCCGAGTACGAGACGCACTGCTTCGAGCGTCTCCGCCTGCTCGCTGACGAGCACCGCCAGGGCCAGCGGGTCGTGCTCCAACTGGGCAAGCAGGTCCATGGCCGCGAACGCGGGCGGCGTTGATGCGTCGGCGTAGATGACGACCTCGCTCGGTCCGGCGTCCAGGTCGACTCTCACCCGGTCGCTGACGAGCCTCTTTGCGGTCGACACATATATGTTGCCGGGCCCGGCGATCATCTCGCAGGCAGGGACGGTCTCAGTCCCGAAGGCCATCGCCGCTATCGCCTGGGCTCCGCCTGCGGTGAATACCCGGCAGTCACCCAGCATCGCCGTCGCCGCCAGGGTCGCCGGGTTCACTTTGCCTGGCGGGACGCACAGCACGAGCTCGCTGACGCCCGCTGCCCTCGCCGGTATGCCGGTCATCAGGACCGTCGAAGGATACGGGTACCTGCCGCCGGGGACGTATATCCCCACGGTGTCCATGGGCCGGCTTACCGTTCCGGTGGTGATCCCAGGCGCGGGACTGGTCTGGAAGTCGGCCGGGAGCCCTCTTTCCGCGAACGCCTTGATGCGCGCGGCGGCCTTCTCGAGAGCCTCTCGCACCGGCGCGTCCAGCAAGCGCAACGCCTCCTCCCGTGCCTGAGGGCCGACCTCGAGCGAGCCGGGCGCGACTCTCGCCCCGTCAAGCCGCTCGGTCAGCTCGACGAGCGCGCCGTCACCACCGCTCTCGACCTGCCCGATTATCTCCAGCACCGCTTCTGCCACGTCGGCAGCGGGGACCCTGGCGGCCCTCAGGGCGGCCCGGAGAGGTTCTACGTCCTCTTTACTGCTTATCTCATGAGTGGTGATCATCATTGGAGGCTCCAATAGGCTATTATCGAAGTATAACTTAACGGCACCGCCGCGGCACCGAAAGGCGCTTCAGATGATCGAGGAAGGAACCGACTGCCACCACTGCGGAGAGAACCCCGCGTGCGTGATCTGCCTGGGGTGCGGCATACCCGTGTGCGACCAGTGTGTCAAGCTGGAGGACTACGGCTTCGGGTGTGACGGATGCAAGGTGGTGGCTTTCTGCCCGGACTGCTACCTGGACCCGGAGATCAACACGGTCGCGCACTTCGACGTCTAGCGGGCTGCGCTCAGACCCGCGGATACTGCAGCGTCACCGACGCCTCTCCCAGGAGCGACTTCAGCCTGACCGTGAGGTCGCCCGCGGTATCGACCGAGTAGAGCTCGCCCAGCTGCACGCAGTGCGCTTCCTCACCGTTCTCGCACAGCTTGAGCTGCACCGGCACGTCCCCCGCATGCTCCACCAGTATCTCTTTGATGCGCGACACCATCTCCCCGGTGAAGCGCCCCGCGTCGAGCGTGAGCACCAGGCGATCGGGCTTCATCGAGCCCCTGGGCAGCGGCCGGACCTCGTCCGCCAGGAACTTGCGCGCGTTGTCCCGCAGGTCGAGCCGCCCCTTGACGATGATTATCGCGTCGTCGGCGAGGAGCTCGGCCAGCTTCTCGTACTTGTTGCTGAAGACCAGCGTCTCGACCGTGCCGGAAAAGTCCTCGAGCGCGAAGGCCGCCCACGGCTTTCCCGCCTTGTTGTACTTCTTCTCGAGGCGCGCGATCATGCCGACCAGGGTGACCTGCGCTTTGTCCATCTCGGGCGAGATCTGGGCGATCTCCATGTCGGAGTAAGACTCGATGAGCTCGCGCCAGTCCGAGAGCGGGTGGTCGCTCACGTAAACACCTAGCATCTCTTTCTCGAAGGAGAGGATCTGCCTCTTGTCCAGCTCGACGACCTCGACGTGCGCGATCTCGTCTATGCCCCCGTCTTCTTCCCCGTTGCCGCCGAAGAGCGTCCCCTGCCCTTCCTCGCGTTCTTTCTTTCTCCTCTGCGCTCCCGACACGACGTACTCGGACGTCGACAGCAGCCTGCTGCGGCCCGCCTCGATAGAGTCGAACGCGCCCGCCTTGATGAGGCTCTCCAGCGTCTTCTTGTTGAGCACGGAGGAAGGGACCCGGTCGCAGAAGTCGACGAAGCTCTTGAACGGCCCTCCTTCCTCCCGGCATGCGACTATCTGCTCGACCACGGCCGAGCCGACGTTCCTGACCGCCGAGAGCCCGAAGAGGACGTGGTCGTCCTCGGGGGTGAAGTTCCCATAGGAGACGTTGATGTCCGGCGGCTTGACCGCGAGGCCCACGTGGGCGCACTCGTTGATGTACTCGACCAGCCGCTCCTGGTTATCCATGTAGATGGTCATGAGCGCGGCCATGTACTCGGACGGGTAGTGCGCCTTCAGGTAAGCGGTCTGGTAGCTGACCAGCGCGTAAGCTGTGCTGTGCGACTTGTTGAACCCGTATCCGCCGAAAGTCTCTATGAGGTCGAAGACGCGCGTAGCGGACGCCTCGTCGATGCCGTTGGCCATGGAGCCCGCGATGAACTTCTCCCGGTGGCGGAACATGATATCCGCCTTCTTCTTCCCTATCGCCTTGCGGAGCTCGTCGGCCTCCAGGCCGGTGTAGCCCGCCATGGTCCTCGCCGCCTGCATCGCCTGCTCCTGGTAGACGATCACCCCGTAAGTCTCCCTCAGTATCCCTTCCAGGCTCGGGTGCGGGTAGGTGACCTGCTGCCGCCCGTGCTTCTGGTCCACGAAGGTCTTGTGCATGTTCTGCTTGAGTGGGCCGGGGCGGAAGAGCGCGATGAGGGCGATGATGTCTTCGAACTTGCTGGGCACCATGTCGCGCATCAGGCCCCTCATCCCCGGGCTCGCCAGCTGGAAAGTCCCCACCGTGCGCGCGTTCTGTATCAGCTTGAAGGTATCGCGGTCGTCCATGGGGAGGTCGTCTATATCGAGCTCCACGCCGTGCCGCCGCCGGATGAGGTCGACCGCGAGCTCGAGCAGGCTCTGTGTCTTTAGGCCGAGCATGTCGACCTTCAGGAGCCCGAGTGCCTCAACGTCGTACATGTCGTACTGGGTCGTGACCACGTTGGAACTCTCCCCTGTCTTCTGCTGTATCGACAGCGGAGAGTACTTGTCGATGGAGTCGGCGGCGATGACCACCCCCGCGGCGTGCACGGACGCATGCCTCACCATGCCCTCGAGGCTCTTTGCAGTGTCGATGACCTCACGCACCTCGGGATCCGTGTCGTATGCGTCGCGCAGGTCCTGGCTCTGCGAGAGCGCGAGGTCTATGGTCATGTTGGGGTCGTCGGGGATCATCTTGGTAATCGTGTCCATCCGGCCGTAGAGGACTTCCTTCACCCTGCCGACGTCTTTTACCGCGGCCTTCGCCTTCAGCCTCGAGAAGGTTACGATCGGCGAGACCCGGTCGCGGCCGTACTTCTCGGAGACGTAATCGATCACCTCTGACCTGCGGGTGTGGCTGAAGTCGATGTCGATGTCCGGGAGGGCGAGCCGCTCGGCGTTGAGGAAACGCTCGAACAGCAGGCCGTACTTGAGCGGGTCGATCGTGGTGATGCCGAGCGCGTAAGCCACCAGGCTGCCGGCGCCGGAGCCCCTGCCCGGCCCGACCTTGATCCCCTGGTCCTTGGCGTACTTCACGAAGTCCCAGACGATCAGGAAGTAGCCAGCGAACCCAAGTGACTCGATCACGTCCAGCTCAGTGCGAAGCCGCTCCAGGACCTCAGGGGAAGGGTCCTCGCCGTAGTGCCGGCCCACTCCCTCGCGGGCGAGGTGTTCGAGGTATGAGTTGAGGTCGTAACCCTCGGGGACCTCGTAGCTCGGCAGGTACACCTTGCCGAGATCGATCTCCACGTCACAGCGGTGGGCGATGTCCACCGTGTTGGCCAGTGCCTCCGGGAAATCGGGGAAGATGGCGGCCATCTCCTCCGGCGACTTCAGGTAGAACTCCTCCGTGGAGAACTTGAGGCGCACCGGCTCGGAGAGCAGCTTGCCGGTCTGTATACACAGCAGGTGGTCGTGCGGCTTGGCGTCCTCGCGGCGTACATAGTGCACGTCATTGGTGGCGACCAGCCCGATCCCCTTGGCGCGCGCGATCTCCACTATCATCGGGTTGACCTGCGACTGCTCGGGTATGCCATGGTCCATGAGCTCCAGATAGAAGCCGTCTTCTCCGAAGAGCGAGACGTATCGCTCTATGGCGAGCGCCGCGGCCTCGGTGTCCTCACGGAGAAGGCACTGCTGCACCTCGCCCTTGAGGCATGCCGAGAGCGCGATCAGCCCTTCACAGTTCTCCCGAAGGACCTCCAGGTCCACGCGGGGCTTGTAGTAGAACCCCTCAGTGAAGCCCCTGGTCACGATGCGCATCAGGTTCTGGTAACCCGTGTTGTCGCGGGCCAGGAGGACCAGGTGGAACGGCTGCTCCTCCAGTCCGCCGTCCCGTCCAAGCCTGCCGCGCGGCGCGACGTACACCTCTGACCCGATCACGGGCCGGATGCCGGCCTCCCTGGCCTTCTGGTAGAACGAGAGGGCCCCGTACATGACACCGTGGTCCGTGATGGCGAGAGAATCCATCCCCATGGCTTTAGCGGCGCCCAGTGCGTCATCGATGCGGCATGCCCCGTCGAGGATGGAGTACTCCGTATGAACGTGAAGGTGCGCAAATTCAGGGGGCAAACTGCTCTCCTCGGCTAGGGACCGCTATATAGTTCTTCTGGCGCCGTGTGTGACCTTCATTGGGCAGAATTTATTCTGACCACACGGCGCTTTGGCGCCTCAAATCTTGCGGCGGAGTTGCGTTTCGAAGAAATGCAAGTACGTCGCGCTACATCTGACCACACGGCGCGTTAGCGCCTCAAAGCCCACAGAGAGGTTGCGTTTCGAAGAAATGCAAGCCCGCTGCGTTACTTGTGGTTCCCCCGCGCTATAATCAGCATAGCAGTTGTCACCGACTATCCGGAGCAGCCACATGCGATTGAGTTACAGCGCGATAAATACCTATTTGAACTGTCCGCTACAGTACAGGTTCCAGTACGTGGAGGGCCGCCCGGGGCTCCCCAGCCCCTCCTTGAGCTTCGGCAGCAGCCTGCACTCGGCGCTCGAGTGGCTCTACTCGGTCCCGACCCCGGACCCCCGACCGCTTACAGACCTCCTCGACTGCCTGGAGTCCTGCTGGGTCAGCGAGGGGTACGCGAGCCCCGAGGAAGAGGCGCGCTACTTCTACCAGGGAAGATCCACCCTCGAGATCTTCTACCGCAACAATATCGCCAACAACCCCGCCGGGTTTCAAGTCCCGGCCGCCCTCGAGCACAAGTTTGTGATCGACCTCGGCTTCTGCGACCTCTCCGGGGTCATCGACAGGCTCGACCGCGACCCGGACGGAGGCTTCGAGATAATCGATTATAAGACCAACCGGCGCCTGCCCCCCGCCCGGAGGCTCCGCGAAGACCTGCAGCTCCCCATCTACCAGATCGCCGCCCAGCGGATATGGGAGGTCCCTGTCAACCGGGTGACGTTCCACTACCTGATGATGGACCACAAGGCCAGCTTCGTGATAACCCCCGAGCGCGAACGCGAGGCGCTCGCTGCGGTCGAGCGCGTTGCCGGCCTCGTCGCCGCCGAAGATTTCACGCCCTGCAGGAACAACCTGTGCCCCTGGTGCGACTACCAGGCCGACTGCCCGCTGTGCGCGGACCGCCCCGTGGAGCGCCGCAGGCCCGAGCCTCCGCCGCTTGACATCGGCCAGGCGGTCGACGAGCTCATCGCGACGCAGGACCGTATGTCCTCCGGCCTTGCGCGCATCGAAGGTCTCAAGGACTTCGTGGCCAGGTACCTCACCGATCGGCGCATCGACCGGGTCGGCGGCAGTCGCGGGTCAGCGTACCTGGGCGAGAGCGGGGGCCTCGAGTGGTGCGAAGAGGAAGCAACCCTGTTCTGAGGCCCCGGCCATGGTCTCCTTGCCCGCCCCGGTCCAAAAGGCTACCATTATCCTTCCCGGGAGACTCTTTCCGTGACAACAAGGAAGGCGAGAACCGATGATCATCGTTATGGGCGCTGGCGCGACCGAGCAAGAGGTGGAGAACGTCATCGACAAGGTCCACTCCTTCGGCCTGCGCACGCACCCGATCTACGGCGTGCAGAAGACGGTCATCGGGATCGTGGGCGACGACAAGACCCGCGTCGTGGAGAACATGCAGGGGATGCCGGGCATCGAGGACATCATCCCCATCCTCCAGCCTTACAAGTTCGCCGGCCGTGAGGCGCACCCGGACAATACCGTCATCGAGGTCGGGGGTGTCGAGATCGGCTCCAAGGCGATCGCGGTCATCGCCGGTCCCTGCGCGGTCGAGAGCGAGGAGCAGCTGCTGGCCATCGCGCGGGGGGTCAGGGACTCCGGCGCACAGATACTCAGGGGCGGGGCCTTCAAGCCCCGGACCTCGCCTTACTCTTTCCAGGGCCTCGGCGAGGACGGCCTCAAGTTCCTGGCAGAGGCGCGGGAGGAGACGGGCCTGCCGGTCATCACTGAAGTGACCGACCCCAGGAACGTGGAGATGGTGTGCCAGTACGCGGACATAGTCCAGGTCGGGGCACGCAACATGCAGAACTTCGCGCTCCTCACCGAAGTGGGAAAGAGCGGCCATCCGGTGATGCTCAAGCGGGGGCCGAGCTCCACGGTGAAAGACCTGCTGCTCGCGGCGGAGTACGTCATCATCGAGGGCAACCGCGACATCATCCTCTGCGAGCGCGGCATCAGCACTTTCGAGACCTATACCCGCAACACGCTGGACCTCTCGGCGGTGCCTGTGATCAAGCACCTCTCACACCTGCCGGTCATAGTCGACCCCGCGCACGCGACGGGCCGGAACCACCTGGTGGAGCCCATGGCGCTCGCGGCGATCGCGGCCGGGGCTGATGGCATCATGGTCGAGGTCCACAACAACCCGGACGCCGCCCTCTGCGACGGCCCCCAGTCTCTCACACTGTCTCAGTTCGACTCGATGATGGAGAAGCTGCGCTCGATCGCGCGGATCGTCGACAGGTCCCTCTAGCAGCGACGCCTCAGCGCCGCTTCCTCAGCCCTTCCAGCACGCCTTCAAGATCCGCGGGGAGCTCGGAGTCGAACACCATCCTCTCGCCTGTCACGGGGTGGTCGAAGCTCAGGCGGCGGGCGTGCAGGAACTGTCTGTCAAGCCCGAGTTGTCGTGCCGACCTGCCGCGCGAGTACTCGGGGTCGCCTGCCACCGGGTGCCCGATGTGCGAGAAATGGACTCTTATCTGGTGGGTGCGGCCGGTCTCGAGCGCGACCTCCACCAGGGTGAAGTCGCTGTCGAACCTCTCCAGGACCTCAAACGTCGACACGGCGCGCCTGCCGGCGTACTGGTCCACAGCCATCCTCTTCCTGTTTCCCCTGCTGCGTCCCATGGGCGCGTCGATTGTGCCCGTCTGGGCGGGTATCGAGCCGACCACAAGCGCGAGATAGACGCGCTCCACCTGTCGGGCCTGCATCTTCTCGACCATCGCGCTGTATGCCTTTTCGTTCCGCGCCACGGCCACCAGGCCCGAGGTCCCGCGGTCCAGCCTGTGGAAGACCCCCGGCCTGCCCCTGCCCCCTACGCCGACAAGTTCGGGGTAGCGCGCCAGCAGCGCGTTCAACAGCGTTCCGGACGGGTGCCCGGGGCCAGGGTACATGACCATGTCGGCGGGCTTGTCGATGACGATGATGTGTTCGTCCTCGTATACGATGAGAAGGGGTATCTCCTGGGGGACTATGTCCTCGGGCTCGGGCGGGGGCACCTCCCAAGAGACCGATTCGCCGGAGGACAGCGCGTGGTTCTTGCGCCCGGGCTCGCCGCCGACCAGGACGTGGCCGTCAGAGATCAGCTTCTGGGCGCGGCTGCGGGATATGCCGGCGTGTTCGGTGATGAAGATGTCGAGCCTCTCGCCTTCGTCCGCGTGGCCCGCCGTCGCGGACCCACGCGCGCCCGTCAAAGCGTATCGCTCCCGGTCGCCGGCAGGAGCCGGTACCTGAAGAGAAGCACGCCGGCCGCCACCACGAACAGCGCCAGGCTCATCAACTGGAAGCCGAGCCCCGCGTTGGCGATGGTGTGCTCGCGGAGGAACTCCATCGAGAACCTGATGACCCCGTAGCCGAGGGCGAACAGCCAGAAGGCAGTGCCGGCACGAGCGAAACTGTCTTTCTTCCACCAGATGAAGGCGAACAGGGCGAGGTCAAGGAGCAGCTCATAGATCTGGGTCGGTTGCCTGGCGCCCACGATGCCGCTCACTACGGGATAAGTTATCCCCCACGGCAGCCCGGTAGGCTTGCCGTAGCAGCAGCCGTTGAGAAGGCACCCGACCCTGCCGAAGGCGAGCGCCAGCGGCAGGCACAGCCCAGCGAGGTCCATGGTGGTCCAGAACTTGACCTTCTTCCAGCGCCCGACCACAAGGGCGAGGCCGAGGCCGAAGACGAGGCCCCCGTAGAACACGAGCCCGGACATGTTGACGGAGAACACCTTGTCCAGGTGCCCCGAGAACTCCGACCAGTGGCCGAAGACGTAGAAGAGCCTGGCGCCGATGATGCCGCCAACCACTGCCGCGAGCACGAAGTCGAGGATGATGTCGGGATTTTTGTACTGCTGCGAGAACCTGTACCGCGCCAGCAGCGTCGCGGCGATGAAACCTATTGCCAGGAAGACCCCGTACGAATAGACGGTCAGCCCACCTATCTGAAAAAGCACGCGATGCATGCCTCAGGCACCTCCGTGATCAGGTCCGGCGCCCGCGTCTTCACGCCAGATCTCGAGTGCGGTTACTACTACTATGATTATAACACCCGCTACTATTGCCACATCCGCGACGTTGAACACGGGCCACCAGCCCAGGTCGAAAAAGTCTACAACCTTATGACGAAATATCCTGTCTATAAGGTTTCCGAGCGCCCCCCCGATCAGCAGCCCGAGCCCTACGAAAGTCCAGAGGCTCCTCTTTCCGCGGAACGCGAAGAACCAGGCGAAAGCCAGTCCGGTGATAACGATCGCCGCGAGGAAGACCAACTGCCCGCTCCCCCGGAGTATGCCGAACGCAGCGCCCGTGTTCGTGGAGGGAGTGATGCTCAGCACGTGAGGGATCAGGGTAGTGGAGGTGCCCGGCTCCATGAAAGCCACCACCAGCGCCTTGGAGACCTGGTCGAGCAGGATGGCGAGCGCGGCGGCCAGCACGAACACCAGCGTGTTCCTCGTGACGGGTTTCATGCGTGATCCAGGCAAATCTACCGCCCGAGCGCCTCGAGGGCCGAGACGCATCTGTCGCATATCTCCGGGGTCTCCGAGAACGTCCCGACCGCGGGACTGTAATTCCAGCACCTCATACACTTGCCGCCCGGCGCCCGCTCGACCGTCACCTCGAAGTCGCCTTCGAGCGCGCGCTCGCCCTCGAAATCCGACAGGTCGACGACCTGGACGGCGGATACGATGAGCAATGCGGGGAGCTGCGCTTCGACGTCCCGCAGCACTCCGAGCGTCTCTCCAGACGCGTACACCGCAACCTTCGCCTCGAGGCTCGTGCCGACGGTCCCGGCCTGACGGGCATCCTCGATGTTCCGGTATGCCTCGTCGCGGACCGCAAGGAGACGCTCCCACTTGTGCTCAAGGGCTTCGTCTACCAGGGATTCGTCGCACTCGGGCCACCCCACCATGTGAATGCTCTCGGCCGGCCTCGCCCCCTCGGGCAACGCCAGCATCGCTTCCTCCGCGGTGTGCGCCAGGACCGGGGCGAGCATCGCGGTAAGCTTCGCGTTTATCTCGAAGAGTGCCGTCTGGGCGGAACGTCTCCCGCGCGAGTCGGCCGGGTACGTGTAGAGCCTGTCTTTCAGGATGTCAAGGTAGAGAGAGCTCAAGTCCACCGTGCAGAACAGCTGCAGCGCCTGTATCGCCTGGTGGATCAGCCAGCGGTCCATCAGCGAGGTCACCCTGGCGACCAGCCCCTGCAGCCTCGACAGCATCCACCGGTCGAGCTCCTCCATGTCGTCCGGAGCCACAGCATCGACAGCCGGGTTGAAGTCGAAACAGTTCCCGAGCAGGAAGCGCAGGGTATTCCTGAGGCGGCGGTACGACTCGGTCACGCGCGCGAGTATCTCCTCGGAAATCGGCACGTCGCTCGAGTAGTCGGAGGACGCGGTCCAGAGCCGGAGGATGTCGGCGCCGGACTTCGAGTAGACCTCCTGCGGGTCTATCGCGTTCCCGAGCGACTTCGACATCTTCTTTCCGTCCCCGTCCACCGTGAAGCCGTGCGTGAGGACAGTGCCGAACGGGGGCTCGCCAGCGCACGCCATCGACAGCAGGAGGCTTGACTGGAACCATCCGCGGTGCTGGTCGCTGCCCTCCATGTAGAGGTCCGCGGGCCAGCGCAGGTCCTCCCGGTTCCGAAGCACGGCGAAGTGGCTGACGCCCGACTCGAACCAGACGTCTACGATGTCTTCCTCTTTCTCGAACTCCGAGTTGCCGCACTCCGGGCAAGAGGTCCCCGCGGGCAGGAACTCGGAAGGGTCCTTCTCGAACCACGCGTCCGCTCCCTCGGCGGCGACCATGTCGTGTATCGCCTCGAGGGTTTCGGGAGTGATGACCTCTTTGCCGCACTCCACGCAGTAGACGATGGGAAGCGGCACGCCCCAGGCGCGCTGCCTCGAGATGCACCAGTCCGGCCTGTTCTCGACCATCGAGCCGATGCGGTTGATGGTCCAGTCGGGTACCCAGGCGACCTCTTCTATTGCGTCGTGCGCTTCTTCGCGCAGCGTCTGCCCGTCTGCAGGCCCGTCAAGCGCCACAAACCACTGGGGTGTGGCACGGAAAATGACAGGCTCGTGGCAGCGCCAGCAGTGGGGGTACACGTGGGTCAGCCTCCCGGCGGCAAGCAGGAGGCCCGACCTGGTGAGGTCTTCGATTATCTTCGGGTTGGCCTCGGTGACTTCTATCCCGGCAAAAGGACCGGCCTCTTCGGTGAACACCCCGAGGTCGTCTACGGGCATGGGGCTGGGAAGGTCGTACTGGAGGCCCGTCAGGTAGTCCTCCTGGCCATGTCCAGGTGCGGTGTGGACGCAGCCTGTGCCCTGCTCAAGCGTCACGTATGACGCAAGCACGATAACAGAGTCCCAGTCCGCCCACGGGTGGCGGCACTTGAGGCCTTCGACTTCTTCGGCCGTAAAGGGGTCGGACACCGTGTAACCCTCGATACCGACATCGCCCATCACGCGCTCGACAAGCTGCTCGGCCATTATCAGTATCTCTTCGCCCGTATTGACGCCTACGTAAGCCAGCCGCGGGGATAGCGCTATGGCGACGTTGGCCGGCAGGGTCCACGGCGTGGTGGTCCAGATGAGCACGGACACGGGCATCCCCTGCTGGGTCAGAGGCGGGAACTCGTCCTCCAGCGGGAAGCGCACATATATCGAGTATGATTCCTTGTCCTCGTACTCTATTTCAGCCTCCGCGAGCGCCGTGACGCAGGTTGTGCACCAGTGGATGGGCTTGCGGCCGCGATAGATGAGGCCCTTTTCATAGAGCTTCGCGAAGACCTCGATGTTGGTCGCCTCGTATTCCGGCTTCAGGGTGAGGTAAGGGTTATCGAAATCCCCCAGCACGCCGAGCCTCTGGAACTGTTCAGCCTGTCTCTTTACGAACTTGAGCGCGTACTCCCGGCATGCACGCCGTAGCTCCACCTTGCTGATGTCAGCGTCACGCCCGAGGCGCTTGGTGACCTCGTGCTCCGTCGGCAGCCCGTGGCAGTCCCAGCCGGGCACGTACGGAGACCGGTATCCGCGCATGGTCTTGTACTTGACGACTATGTCTTTGAGGATCTTGTTGTAGGCGGTGCCGACGTGGATGTCGCCGTTGGCGTAGGGCGGGCCGTCGTGCAGGATGTAGAGCTCCCGCCCCTCAGCCTGCTCGAGTATCCGCTCGTACAGCTTCATCTCGTCCCAGCGCGCCTGGATCGCCGGCTCGCGCTTGGCCAGGTTGCCCTTCATAGGGAACGCGGTTTTCGGGAGGTTCAGAGTGTCTTTGTAGTCCATATTCCCCACGTATTTACGGCGGCCACTTGGCCGCCGGTTTGCGAACAATGCCCATTAAATGCGTCATTCCGGGCACTCAGGTAAGGTAACACCCAAGAAAGGGAGTGTCAATGAGACCGCTCTGCCAGATGAGCGTGCGGGCTACGTCTTGACGCCCGCCAGGTGGAGCCTGACCAGATTGAGCGCCGCCGTCGTCGCGATGTTCCTGACCATCGGCCTGGGGCCCGGGAGCCGCCTCTCCAGCGAGATGACTGACTCGTGGCCCGCGATAGCGATAGCGACCGTCCCGACGGGCTTCTTTTCGCCACCCGCGCCCGGTCCCGCAACACCGGTGGTGGATACCGCGAGGTCAGTGCCGAATAGTCTCCTGGCGCCGCGCGCCATCGCCTCTGCAACCTCCCTGCTCACGGTTCCGTCGGCCAGGAGCTCGCCAGGGACCTCGAGCACCTTCACCTTCTCCTCCGCGCTGTAGGCGACCACGCCTCCGCGAAGGTAGTCTGAGCTGCCCGGGATATTCGCGAGCGCCGCGCTCACCGTCCCGGCGGTCAGTGACTCGGCGGTCGCGATGGTAAGCCCGCGTTCGCGCAGCATCTCGCCCACGACCTCTTCCATCGGCTTGTCGTCCACGGCATAGAACAGCGCGCCGAGCCTGGCCTCTACCTTCTCCTGTTCGGCGTCCAGCAGCGCGACCACATCGTCGCGGCTCGAGCCGGACGCGGTCAGCTTGACCACTATCGGGCCGCGCATCACCAGAAACCCGTACTTCACCGGACCCTTGTCGATGAGGTCGCTCACCAGCGCGGCGACGTCGGACTCCCCCATGCCGAACGTCATCACCCGGCGGGTCACGGAGACTTCCGCGCCGGGAAAACGCCTGGAAAGCTCGCCAATGACGTGAGACGACATCATCGACTCCATCTCACGCGGGACTCCGGGCAGCACCGCCACCAGTGCGGAGCCGATCTCCATCATGAAACCCGGGGCCGTGCCCCCCGCGGTGGGGACCTCATCCGCTCCCTGTGGCAGGTGCGCCTGCTTGAGGTTCTCCTCGGGCATGGGGCGTCCCATAGAGTCGAAGAAGGCACGCAGGTTGGCTTCGAGGTGAGGGTGGAACACCAGAGGCTTGCCGGCGGCGAGAGCGACGGATTCGGTGGTGAGGTCGTCGGAGGTGGGCCCCAGCCCACCGGTCACGATGACCGCATCGTGCCCCGCGGCGAGCTCGCGCAACTCCCCTGCGATCTCCTCGACGGTGTCGCCTACCGTCACATGCCGGCTCACCACCATTCCCAGCCCGCGAAGGGACGCCGCTATCGACTGGACGTTGGTGTCGAGGACTTCGCCGGAGAGGAGTTCGTCACCGATGGTGAGTACGGCGATCCGGGGGGAGCCGCCGTTCATTGCGCGGCAGCCTCCGAGTCGGTGTCGGCCCCCGGGCCGCTCAGATCCGCCTTTTCCCGCGCGGGCTTGTTGAAGACTTCCCGGCTGGCCCTGATCATGTAGTCGACGCCGGAGTAGGCGGTGATGGCCGCCATCAGGTAGACGCAGACCTGGACGAAGATGCTGGACGCGCTGGCGGGAAAGAAGATGAGTATTGATACCACGATGATCTGGGAGAACATCTTGATCTTGCCTGACCATGATGCGGGAAACGATATCCCTTTCCTCGCGCCGATGATACGGACCCCGGATATCAGGAGCTCCCGGGCCACTACGAGCAGCAGCACCCAGAGCGGCAGCAGCACGATATGATTGCTCCATCCTATGTACCAGAGCGTGACCATGACCGGTATCATCAGGAGCTTGTCGGCCAGAGGGTCGAGGAACTCCCCCAGCTTGGTCACGGCGTCGTTCTTGCGGGCGTAGTAGCCGTCCGCTTTGTCGGTAAGGGCGGCAAGGATGAAGATGATACCCGCTACGAGCGTGTTGGACATCCCGAACGGGCGCAGGCTGCTGTCGAGGAGAAACACGATTATCAGCGGGGCCAGCGCGACCCGAAGCACGGTCATCAGGTTGGCCGGGTTGAGCCACTTCCCCGTGACTGCGGCCTGCGCGAGTCCGGTACCGCTAGATTTCTCCGACAAGGTCAAGCCCCTCGTGTCCAGTGATCCTCGCCCGCGCAAACTCTCCCGGCTGTACCGTGCAACTCCGCGAGCGCTTGAGGTAGATCGAGCCGTCTACTACCGGGGCCTCCCGGTAGGAGCGCCCCACCAGGTCGTAGGGCTCGATCTCACAGATGTCTTCCACTACCACCTCGAGCTCCAGGCCGAACATACTCTCGAGCCGCTCCGCCTCGATACCGTCCTGGACCTCGACGACCATATTATAACGCGAAAGGGCTTCATCGGTTTCGACCGGTCCGCCCAGTTCGGCTGCCGGTGTCCCCTCCTCCGGCGAAAAGATAAACGCGCCCAGCCAGTCGAACCGCGCGGCCCTCACGAAGCCGAGAAGCACCTCAAAATCGCGCGCGGTCTCGCCCGGGTAACCGACCATGACCGTAGAGCGGAGCGCCGCTCGCGGCACGGCCGTCCTTATGCGCGCCAGCAGGTCGAGGTACTCCTCGGCGGACCCCGGCCTTCCCATGGCACGCAGCACGTCGCGGCTGGCGTGCTGGAACGGGATGTCGAAGTAGTCGCAGATGCGCCCGTTGCCGGCGACCTCTTCTATCAGCCGCTCGGACACGCCCTCGGGCTGGAGGTAGAGCAGCCGCAGCCAGTGGACGCAGTCCAGCCGGGTGATGTTCGCCGCAAGTTGCGAGAGGCCCGCTTCACCCGGTTGCAGCCCGCACCCGTAAGATGTCAGGTCCTGGGCCAGCAGGACGACTTCCCTCTGCCTGCCCCCGCACAGCCTCTCGATCTCGCCCGTGACTTCTTCGGGGGGCCTGCTGGTGAACGGCCCCCTTATGGAAGGTATCGTGCAGAACCGGCATGCGCGGTCGCAGCCGTCCGCCGCCCTGACGTAGAGCGTCGCTCCTCCGGAAGAGTCCGCCGACCTTTCGAGGGTGCACATCCGGGGAGGGCCTCCAGTGCACCGATACTTCTCATCGCCCAGCAGAGCGGCAAGAGCGTCCGCCAGCTCCGCCTGCCAGTCGCCACCCAGCGCCGCGTCGATCTCCGGCATCTCTGACATCAGCGCAGCGCCGTAACGCTGCGACATGCACCCGAGGACCATGATGGGCGGCCTCCGCGGCCGCCTCGAGGCCAGCTCGTCCAGCGCGAGGATGGTATCGATTCCCTCGTCGCATGCCTCTCGTATGAAACCGCAGGTCATCACCGCGATGAGGTCCGCCGATTCGACGGCGCCCGTCTCGGCCATGCCGCGCGCTGACAGCGCGCTGCGGAGAAGGTCGGCTTCGACCTCGTTCCTGAAGCATCCGAGGGTGATGAGGAGATAGCGCCGGCCGTCGGTGGAATTATCGGAAACGTTATCGTCCGGTAGGATCTCGGCCATGCTCTACCGGTAGTTCGCGAACTGGAGCGGCAGCCCGAAGTCGTGTTCCTTGACCGCCTTGATGACCGCCTGGAGCGAGTCCTTGCTCTTGCTGGACACGCGCACCTGGTCCTTCTGCACGGTCACGTTGACCTTCTTGTCGACGCCCTTTATGAACTTGGTGATCTCGCGTGCCTTGTCGGCGTCGATTCCCTGCAGCACCTTGGCCTCGCGCTTGACCGTACCCTTCGGGCCGGGCTGCACCGGGCCCCAGGCAACGGCCTCCAGTGGCACCTCCCGCCTGGTGAGCCGGGTCTCGATGACGTCGATCATCGCGCTGAGGTGGAACTCGTCCGAGGAGTTTACGGTGACCGTCTCGTGCGTACTCTCGATGCGCGAGCCGGAGCCCTTGAAGTCGAACCTGTTGTCTATCTCCTTGCGCGCCTGGTTGAGCGCGTTGTCCAGCTCGGGGAGCTCAACCTTGCTGACGATGTCGAAGGAGCTGTCGGTTGCGGCCATGTCAATCCTCGTGAAGCTTGAAGTCGTCCACCAGCCTCTTCATCTCGATCGAGAGGCGTGCGTGCTCCTGTATCGCTGCGCGCATCTCCTCCATGGAGGCGGTCTGCTGGTTGGCGGCCGCCGACGCCTCCTGGGTGCCGGCAGCGGCCTGCTCGGCAATGGCGGCGATGTCGTGGGACGCCTTGACCACCCGCTCGGAGCCATCTCGCTGCGCCTCCGTCGCCTGGTAGACGGATTCGGCGCCTCCTGCGATGTCCTCCACTATCTGGGCGACGTTGGTCAACGCGTCGAGGGTGGACTGGATGACCCCGATAGAGCTTGAGATTATCTCTTTGCTGCTGTCGACGGCTTTGAGCGCCTTCGAGGTCTCGGACTCCGTGTCCCTGATCATCTTCGATATCTGGTCGGCGGCCTTGCGGCTTCCCTCCGCGAGGTTCCGAACCTCTTCGGCGACCACGGCAAAGCCCCGCCCGTGCTCGCCCGCGCGGCTGGCCTCGATGGCGGCGTTCAATGCAAGCATGTTGGTCTGCTCCGAGATGTTGGTGATCACGTCGACGATCAGCCCGATCTGCATCGACCTGTCGCCCAGGCCCTGCATGATGTCGGTCACGCTGTCCATCGCCTGTTTCATCTCCTGCATCTTGGTAGCGGCCTCTTCGGCGTTGACCGAGCCGGCCCGCGCAATCTCATTGGCGGCGCGTCCCGTCTCAGCCGACGCCTTTGCCTGGTCGGCGACGTTGGACGCCATGTCCGCGATCTCGTTGATTATCTCGCTGGTCTCCTCCACCGCCCGCGCCTGGGACTCGGCGCCCTTCGATATCTGCTCTACGGTCGAGGACACCTCCTCAGCGGAGGCCATCACTTCCTCGCTGGAGGCAGCGAGCTCCTCGGCTGTCGCGCTCACCAGCGTGGAAGCCTCGCGGAGCTTCTCGAGTATCACCCGCAGCCCGTCGACCATGGCGTTCTCGGCGACGGTCAGCTTCCCGATGATGTCCGCTGAGCGCCAGTCCAGGTGCTTGGTGAGGTTCCCCTCCGCGACCGAGTGAGAGAACTCTATGACCGGCGTGAGCGCGTTGTTGAAAGTCTTCTGGATGATGATGACGTATACCGTCTCACCGATGAGCACTGCCACCAACAGCGCAACGGAGGTTATGAGTAGGCTCCTGGTGGAGAGGTTGGTGAACGCGACCAGCAGCGGAATCACGATAGCGAGCGATATCACTCCGTGAAGGATGCCTATCAGGATCGTCTTCCACTTTATGCTGAAGTTCTTTAACAAGTCAGTCCGTCCCGGAGTCGTCAGCCACCCAGGCCCCTGATCTTCTCCGCTACGTCCGTGCCGGTCTCTTTACCAGAGAAGAAGGAAACGGATTTCTCTATGTGGGCGGCCAGATCCGGCAGCTGCGCGGACGTGAGGGTGTCCGGCGTGGAGCCTATGAGTTCACAGTTCTTCTTGACCGTTGCCTTGGCGATGAAATCGCCGACGGCCGAGGCCAGTATCTTCTCGACCTGTTGGGCCAGAGGATTGGCCAAATCGGACCTCCTGTCTTACTCCCCCGCCTGCAGTCAACCCCCGTTGCCGCGACAGTCGGAAATGTCGCTTTAGGGTATCAATACGAGGATTAATGTGCAACAGCGTCTCAGTCTCTCTGCCGCTCTTTCCAGCCCTCGAACTCCTCCGGGGTGATGAGGACCTTGCGCGACTTGCTGCCCTCGTGGGGGCCCACGATTCCGAGCTGCGAGAGCTCCACGATGATGCGCCGGGCACGGGCGTACCCTACCCTCAGGTGGGTCTGGAGCATGGACGCCGACGCCTCGCCCGCGAACACGACGTACTCCGCTGCTTCCGTCAGCAGCGCGTCGCGGTCGGTGAACCGGGTCGCGACCTCGGACGCCACGTCCGTCAGGTCAATAGTGGTGGTCTCCTCGAAGTGTTGCTCCCGTATGTACCCCGTGACGAACTCTATCTCTTTCTGCTGGATGAGCGCTCCCTGGACCCTCTCTGGCTGGGGGATGTTGCCGGGGTCGAGCAGCATATCGCCTTTGCCCAGGAGCTTTTCCGCGCCCTTCGTCGAAAGGATGGTCCGTGAGTCCGCGTGGCTCGCCACCTGGAAGGCGATGCGCGCCGTGATGTTGTTCTTGATGACGCCGGTGATCACATCGACCGAAGGGCGCTGGGTGGCGATTATCATGTGAATACCTACCGCGCGCGCCTTGGCGGTGAGGCGGCTGATGCTGCTCTCGACCTCCCGGCGCGCGACTATCATGAGGTCCCCGAGCTCGTCGATGACGATCACTATCTTGGGCAGGGCCTCCATCTCTTTGTCCTGCTCCGCGATCGCATTGTACTCGTCGATGTGCACCACCCGCTGCTTCTGCAGCACCTGGTAGCGGCGGTCCATCTCGCGCACAGCCCAGAGGAGGGCCTTGGCAGCAGGCCCGGGCTCATTGATGACGTCACAGAGCAGGTGCGGCAGGCCGCCATACCAGGTGAACTCGACGTACTTGGGGTCGATCATGATGAACTTCAGCTGGTCCGGCCTGCAGCGCATCAACAGGCAGCTTACCAGGCAGTTGATGCAGCACGACTTGCCGGCCCCGGTCGAGCCGGCCAGCAGCAGGTGCGGGAGCTGCGCGAGGTCGAGGACGACAGGCTCCCCGGACATGTCCTTCCCCACCGCCATGGTGAGGAGGTTGTGCGGCGCCACCGGCCCCAGCGAGTCGATGATGTCGCCGAGCAGGACCGAGTCCCGTATGTGGTTCGGTACCTCTATGCCGATTGCCTGGCGCCCCGGTATGGGGGAGTAGATGCGGATGTCGGGCGAGCCGAGCGCGTATGCGATGTCCTGCTCCAGCTCGGTTACCCGCTTTACCTTCTCGCCCGTCCCCACCTCCACCTCGAACAGAGAAACGGTCGGCCCCGGCGAGACCTTGCCTACGTGCGCGTCGACGTCCATGCTGTGCAGCGTGTGCTCTATCGCCAGCTTCCGCTCCTCGTTGGTCTGTTTCGAGAACGCCTTGTTGTGGCTGCGGTTGAGTATCGAGGCGGGCGGCAGGCGGTACTTGCCCGTTCGCGGTTTGCCGACGGCGATGGCGAGCTGGCCGCCGTTCTCCTCTTTCATCGCGATGGGAGGCGTGGGCTTGGCCGGGTACACTTTGGCAACGCCTGTCGCCTTCCGGGCAGGCTTCGCTTCGGGCTCGCTCTCATCGTTGTCCGCGGCACCGTCCGGCGCAGGCCGCACCGAAGGCTTGCCCTCATGCCCCGTCCTCATGCGTCGCCAGCCGGTGAGGATCTGTTCCTCGAAGGCGACCACTACGCCGGCGCACAGGGCTGCCACCGCGAAGATCGTGGCGCCCACCTTCCCGGTCAGCTTGCAGAGCGGCCAGGCGATGACGGCCCCGAGGAGCCCTCCCCCACCGTAGAGCTGCTGGGCCCTGAACATCGCGTCCGTGGACTTGGGAATCTGAAGGAGCGTCAGTATGGCGACCCCGATGAGCGCTCCTCCGGTGAGAAGCAGTCCCACGCGGACACCAGGCCTGGTCCAACCCGCAAAAGCGATGACCGCTCCAGCGGCAAATGCAAAGGGTATCGCAAACCTGCCCACGCCGAGCAGCCAGGCGAGCCCCGTGCGCACGCCCCTCCCCACGGGGCCGACGCTGGAAGGAGCGAACACGCACAGGAAGGTGAAGATGGCGAGCGCCAGAAAGCAGACGCCGTAGAGCGCGCGGACCCGCCCCGGAGTCAGACGCGACTCCTTCTCGGGTTCCGCCGCCGCCCTGGGGCTGCCCTTCTGCGCACCCGTTGGCATGCGCTTTTCGGGCGCGCCACTCTTGCCGGCGCCCTTCGTCGGCTTTCGCTTTGCCTGGGCCTGTGTCAAACGGTCAACCTTCCTGCCGAGCGGATATTTACATTACTAGTATTCTTTTCGCCCGGAAATCTGACCTTTGCACAAGGTGTCAGGCATCAGTGGTGCATTCACTGATGAAAGTGTGATGAGAAGTGGAAAACGAACGACGTGTTTCTAGAGCAGCGAGTCGAGCCCCACTGTCAGCCCCGGCATCTCGGCAATGGCCTTGACCGCCAGGAGCACCCCTGGCATGAAGCAGGACCTGTCGGTGGTGTCGTGGCGTATTGTGAGGGTCTCCCCTTTCGAGCCGAAGATGACCTCCTGGTGCGCGACCAGCCCGTCGAGGCGCACGCTGTGGATGCGCACAGGCCCGACGTTCCCGCCTCGAGCACCCGCGACCTCACGCTCAGCCGACTCCGGCACCTCCGCAGCGTCCATCGCGTCGGCGATCCGGCGGGCGGTCGCGATCGCCGTCCCGCTCGGCGCATCCTTCTTGCCGCGGTGGTGGAACTCGATGATCTCGCACTGGTCAAAAGCGCGGGCCGCCATCTCTGCCGTCTTCATCATCATCACCGCTCCGATGGCGAAGTTCGAGGCGACCAGGACATTGGCGCTGCCCGCTTCAGCCTTCTCGCGCATGTCCGCAAGCTGCTCGTCAGAAAATCCCGTGGTCCCGATCACGCAGTGAATGCCCTGGCCCAGGGCCCACAGAGCGTTCTGAAACGCGGCGGCCGCATGGGTGAAGTCGACGCAGACGTCCGCCCCTTGAGATTGTATGGATGAGATTTCGGTATCGACAGGGATGCCGCTTCCGGATACGACCGCCCCGTCCCCGGCAGCCGGGTCCACGGCGGCTACAAGTTCGAGGTCTGAGTCCGCGAGGACCACAGCGGTCACTTCCCGGCCCATGTTACCCAGCGCCCCGAGCACCGCCACCCTCAGCATCAGCGCATTCACCTCACTGTCCGGAAAGCGAGAGCGCGTCGTCATCGAACGGCCCGATGACAGCCAGGCTCAGCGGGACCGCGCCCCAGGTCTCGGAGTAGACCCTGTGGATGTCCTCGATGGTCACAGCTTCGACGCGCGAGACCATCTCTTCTATGCTGAGATGCTCACCGCCGGACAGCTCGGCCTTGGCGAGCCTGTTCATGCGGTTGCCGCTGTCCTCGTTGCTGATGTAGAGCGAGCCCTTGATGTGGTTCTTGGCGCGCTCCATCTCGTCTGAGGTGAAGCCTCCGCCTCCGGCCTTCGCCAGCTCCTCCTCGATGAGCCCCAGGACCCTCTCCGCGTTCGCGGGGTTCGTGCCGGCGTAGATGCCTACCATTCCCATGCCGATGAACAGCCCGGTGTAGGAGTATATGGAGTAGACGAGCCCGAGCTGTTCGCGGACGCGCTGGAACAGCCTGGAGGACATGCTGCCACCCAGGATGTTGTCCATGATCGACAGTGCGAACCTGTCGGGGTGCCTCCTGGCGAGGCCCTGGCCGCCCACGGTTATGTGAGCCTGCTCGGTGTCCTTCTTGACCACGATCTTTCCGGAGAGCGGCGTGGAGAGCGCATCACTGCGGTCGGCTTGCCGCCCGCCGGGAAGCTCATTGAGGTGTTCGCTTACGAGCCCGCACAGGCGCTCGTGGTCCACCGCCCCGCCGGCGGCGACCACGATACGGGACGCCACGTAATGCTCGCTGAAGAACTCCAGGAGGTACTCGCGGTCGACCGTGCGTATCACGTTCTCGTCGCCGAGGACGCTGTGACCGATCCGGTGTTCACCCCAGAGGGCCTCGGCGAGGTAGTCGTGCACGTGCTCGTCGGGCGAGTCGTTGTGCATGTTGATCTCTTCGAGGACGACCTTCCTCTCCGAATCGAGCTCGCCCGCATCCATCAGCGAATGCTGCGCCATGTCCATGATGATCTCGATGGCCCTCGGCAGGTACTCCTCGAGGACCCTGGAGTATATGGAGGTGTGCTCACGGCCGGTCGCGGCGTTGATGTCCGCCCCGATGTGGTCGAACGCCTCCGCTATCCCGGAGGCGCTCAGGCTGGGCGTGCCTTTGAAGATCATGTGCTCCAGGAAATGCGAGAGCCCCTGCTGCGCCGGTATCTCGTCGCGCGACCCGGTGTCGATCCACACCCCCAGCGATATCGAGCGGACCTCGGGGAGCCGTTCCGAGAGAACGCGCACCCCCGTGTCCAGCACCGTACTGTCGAAAGTGGCTGGCGCCATGCAGCCTCAGTCCCCGTCGGGCTTCAGGTTGATGGCCCTCAGGTTGATCCGTCCCAGATTATCGACAGCCTCCACCTCAACCTCCACCTTGTCGCCGACGTTCACGACGTCCTCAACCCTGTCTATCCTTGTCTTGGACAGCTTCGAGATGTGGACCAGCCCATCCTTGCCGGAAGTGAGCTCGACGAATGCGCCGAAGTTGGTCGTCTTCACGACCGTACCCAGGAAGCGGTCCCCCACCTCCGGGTCCTTGGCGATCATCTCTATGTCGCGCTGCACCGCCTTGACCTTCTCGGAGTCGCGCCCGAACACGAAGACACGGCCGTCGTTCTCGACGTCGATCTCCACGTCGTACTTCTCGATCAGGCCGCGGATGTTCTTGCCCCCCGGGCCGATGAGCTCACCGATCTTGTCGACCGGTATGGCGAGCTGCAGCATCCTGGGAGCGTTCTCGTTGACCTCGCTGCGCGGCTCGGCAATGGCTTCCGTCATCGCCTTGATGATGAAGGAGCGACCCTGGCGCGCCTGCTCCAGCGCCGCCTCCAGGACCGCGTACGAGATACCCGCGCACTTGATGTCCATCTGGAGCGCGGTGATGCCGTCGCGGCTGCCCGCGACCTTGAAGTCCATGTCCCCGGTGGAGTCCTCCAACCCCTGGATGTCCGAGAGGATGGTGTAGTTCTCACCGTCCAGGACCAGGCCCATCGCGATGCCGCCCACGTGCGACTTGTTCTTGAGGGGTACCCCGGCGTCCATCAGCGCCATGCTTCCGGCGCAGACAGAGCCCATCGAGGACGAGCCGTTCGAGGCCAGGACCTCGGCGACCAGCCTGATCGTGTAAGGGAATTCCTCCTGGTCGGGAATGAGAGCTCCGAGCGCCCTTTCCGCGAGGGCCCCGTGCCCGATCTCGCGACGCTTCGGGCCTCGCATCGGCCGGGCTTCGCCGGTCGAGAAAGGCGGGAAGTTGTAGTGGTGCATGAAGCTCTTGTAATCCTCGATGCCCAGGTCGTCCAGGATCTGCTTCTCTCCGTGGGCCCCGAGCGTCGCGATGCTCAGCACCTGCGTCTCGCCCCTGGTGAACAGGCCCGAGCCGTGGGTCTTGGGAAGGAGGCCGACCTCCGTGGTCAGCTTCCGTATCTGGAACGACTTACGGCCGTCAGGCCTCAGGTTCTGATCCGTGATCTGCTTGCGCAGCAGTTTCTTCTCGAGCGAGTCGAGCACGGCCTTGACCATCGTCTCGAGCCCGTGGAACTTCTCCATGTAAGGCTCGGCCAGCCGCTTGCGAGTGTCCTTTCGGATGATGCTCCTGGCCTGCTTGGTAATCTCGGGTACGGACGCGTCAAGGAGCGACTTTCGCATCTGCTCCTCGATCTGCGGCTCGATCTCCCCGGCGAGCTTCTGGTAGAGCATCTCGTTGCCGGTCACCCGTGAGCAGATGCCCACTATCTTGCGGTACTCGTCGGCGAACTGTCCGTTGGCCTCGACCTGGACGTTCTTGAGAGCTTCGTGCTGCTCTTCGATCGCCTCGTGGTCGCCGGCTGTGTATGCCGCGACGAGCTTCTCGGTGACGTCCTTGTAGCGCGGCCCCAGGAAATCGTTGATCTCGCCGAGGACTTCCGCCTTCGGCTTCATGCCGCTCTCGCGCCGGTACTCGGCGTCCACCAGGTCGATCACGTCGATGAGCTCCTTGATGGCCTCGTGCGCGACCTTCAGGCCGTCGATGACGTCGGCCTCGCCGACCTCTTTCGCGCCTGCCTCGACCATCAGTATGCACTCGTGGTTTCCAGCGACCACCAGGTTCATGTCGGAATCAGCGCTCTCCTGGAAAGTCGGGTTGACTATCCACCTTCCGTCGATTCTTCCGACGCGGACGCCGGCCAACGGCCCGTTGAACGGGATGTTCGAGAGCTGCAGCGCGCACGCCGCGCCGACGATGCCCAGCATGTCCGGCGGGTTCATCTGGTCGGTGGAGAGCACGGTCAAGACTACCTGGACCTCGTTGCGGAACGCCTTGTCGAAGTTCGGCCGCAGGGTGCGGTCGATGATCCTCGCGGTGAGGGTGGCCATGTCGGTGGGCCTGCCCTCCCTGCGGAAGAAGCTGCCGGGGATCTTTCCCGCGGCGTACAGCTTCTCTTCCACGTCTACGGTCAGCGGCAGGAAATCGACCGGCCTTATCTCGTCCGAGGCCACAGCGGTCGCAAGCACCGACGTGCCCTCGCAGGTGACGAGGGCGGACCCGTCAGCCAGCAGCGCCATCTTCCCTGTTTCGATCTCGATCTTCTTGCCGAATATCTCGATCTCTTTGGATATTAATCCCATAATAAAAAGAGCCTCCTTAGCCCTAGCTCCATAACACGAAACCAATATGAACTTGTCTGATTCAAGAACGATGTATGGTTGGCATTCGTGCTACCGCGCACCTGCGCGTCTTCCACTTATCTCCTCAGTCCCAACCTCTTTATGAGAGTACGGTACCTCTCAACATCCTCTTTTTTCAGGTAATTTAGCAATCTCCTCCTCTGGCCAACCTTCATCAGCAGCCCTCTGCGCGTATGGTGGTCCTTCTTGTGCATTTTCATGTGCTCGGTCAGGTCATCGATCTCGCGAGTGAGCAGTGCGACCTGGACCTCCGTCGACCCGGTGTCCGTGTCGTGCATCTTGTACTCGTCGATTATCTGCTTCCGCTCTTCTTTTTCCAGCATTCTATCTCCCGTTTCTAACCATGGATGTACCTAATATAACACAACGGCGGCGCCGGAGCACCCGCCCCGGGCAGGCTTACTTTCCACGTGCGAGCAGGGTCCGCGCCTTTCTCACGTCCTTCCTCATCTGGGCGACCAGCTCGTCCTCGCTCGCGAAAGCGATCTCCTCGCGCAGCCGGTGGTGGAACTCGAGGCCGAGTTCCTCGCCGTAGATGTCTCCCTCAAAATCGAGCAGGAAGACCTCAAGAGCGATCTCGTGGTCTCCGAAAGTGGGGTTTCTCCCGATGTTGATGGCGCAGAGGTACTTCTGAAGGACGAGCACGGCCCTGCCCGCGTACACGCCGTCCGGCGGCACGCAGAAATCCCGCTCGAGCATCAGGTTGGCGGTCGGAAAGCCGAGGCGCTTGCCCCTGGAGTGGCCGGCCACCACCTGGCCCGTGACGGTGTAGGGCCTTCCCAGGCCCAGCAGCACGTCGTGCACGCGCCCCTCGATGATCAGGCCGCGGATGAGAGTGCTCGACAATTGGCCGAGCTCCACCGACACCAGCGGCACCACGTCCACGTCAAAGCCCAGCCTCTCGCCTTCGGCCGCAAGCGTTTGAACGTCACCGGCCCCGTGCCTTCCGAAATGGAAGTTCTGCCCGACGCAGACCTGCCTGGCGCCGAGGTTGTCGACGAGGACCTTCTCGCAGAACTCGGCCGGTTCGAGGGCCGCGAAGCCGCGGCTGAAGGAGACCGAGATGGTGTAATCCAATCCGAGGGACTCCAGTATCTCGAGCTTCCTGTTCGGCGCCGTTATCACGCACGGGGACTCGCCGCAGACGACCTCCCTGGGGTTCCGCTCGAAGGTGAGCGCTACCGATGGGACCCCACGTCTCACCGCTTCGGCCACGCACTCCCTGATGATCGCCTGGTGCCCCCGGTGGACCCCGTCGAACACGCCGATGGTCACGACGGACGCCGTCGCGTGCCGGCGAAAATCTCCCGTGTGCCTAAGCAGCTTCATCCGTGCTCGCCTCGTTGTGTGGGCGCACCACCCTGACGGCGCGCGCCACTATCCCCTCGTCGTCGGGCCTGGGAGGCCCGTAGAGCGCGATCAGCCTGCCGGAGCCATCAAGCACCCTGAACACGACGCCTTCCGCGGGGACCTCGGCCGCGCCCTGGAGGATGGGCTTGCCCATCGTCACCGCGACCGCCCGTTCACCGTCGAGCGCAAGCGTCGGCATCTCACAAGTCGCAGCCTCCAGGGGCAGCGCCCTGGCAGCGATGCCTTCGGCTCCGACACCCTCAAGCTCTTCGAGCGTCTCCGCGCCTTCGAGCGCGTAAGGCCCCGATCTGGTCCGCACCAGGCTTGAGACGCAGGCGCCGCAGCCGAGCTCGCCTCCCAAGTCGTGCACCAGGCTCCGGACATAAGTGCCCGGGCCGCATACGATGCGGAGCGTGGCGACACGGCCGCGGTCCGAGTCCTCCATACCCTCGAGCGAAACCGACTCGACCGTGACCGTCCTCTGGCGCGCCTCGACAGGCACTCCCCGGCGGGCGTAGTGGTAAAGGGGTTTCCCGTTGTGCTTCACCGCTGAGAAAGGCGGGGGGACCTGAGCTATCTTTCCCTCGAACCGGCCGAGTGCTTCGATCACCTGGCGAGAGGTCACTCCCGAAGCGTCGATCTCAGCTGTCACTCTGCCCTGCACGTCGTAGGTGTCGGTCTGAACGCCCAGCAGCGCGTCGGTGACGTACTCCTTCGTCCCCGCCGCCAGGTACCCGGTCAGCAGAGTGGCCCTCCCCATGCAGACGACCAGCACCCCGGTCGCGAGCGGGTCGAGAGTCCCGGCGTGGCCGGCTTTGAGCGCGCCCGCCAGCGATGCAAGGCGCGCAACAGCCTGCCTCGACGTGATGCCCTCCGGCTTATTCAGTATCAGAACCCCATCCAGAGGCAATGATCTCTCCCTTGAGCTCCGAAAGCGCTTCGTCGACGTTCTTCCTTGAGGACGTGTAGCCGGCTGCCACGCGGTGCCCCCCGCCCCCCAGTTTCCTCGCGATCGACCCGATGTCCACGTCCACTCGCGAGCGCAGTGAAACCCTTATGCTCCCGTCGGTCAGCTCCTTGAGCAGGGCCGCGACCTTGTGCCCACGGAGCGCGCGGAGGTTGTCGATGAGGTCCTCCGTCTCGTTCATCTTCACCCCGAATCGCTCGAGGTCCGCCTGCATGAGCGTCCCGTATATCAGCCCCAGTTCGCAGTCGTAGACGGCGCTGGACAGGACCTCGCCGGACAGCCTCAGGTAGGGCAGGGAGTCGCTCTGGTAGACGTTCTCATACACCCGGTGCGGCTCGACGCCTGCCTCGACCAGCTCCGCGGCGATGCGCAACGTCGTGCCCGTGGTATTGCTGAACTGGAACCGCCCGGTGTCCGTCACGATACCGGTGTAGAGGCAGATCGCGACGTCCTTGTCGATGGTCAGCCCGAACGACGCCGCGGCGCCGTAGACGATCTCGGCCGTGGCCGACGACGCGGGGTCGACCAGGTTGGCGTTTCCGAAAAGAGAGTTGTCGGGGTGGTGGTCCATGTTGACGACCGGCGCAGCCAGGACTTTCTCGCGGAGCTCCTCGAGCCTGCCGGCGTTGGCGCAATCGAGCGCGAAAGCGACAGGATCGACCAGCCCGACCAGCTCAGGCTTCACAAGCAGTTCCGCTCCCGGGAGGAACGAATACTTCTCAGGTATCTCAAACGGCTCGGGCCAGCTCGCCTGGACCTCGTAACCGGCCGCCTTCAGCATGAGCCCCAATCCCAGGACAGACCCGATGGCATCGCCGTCCGGGAACTGGTGGCCTATAACCAGGGCCTCATCGTGCCCCTTGACGATGGCGCTGGCCCGCTCAAGATCCGCCGTCTTCGCCATGGCCTTCCTCCTCCAGTTCCCGCGCTACCTCGCGCATCAGCGAGGAGAGCCGGAGCGCCTCTTCGCTGAAGCTGTCGTTGACTATCTCGATTTCCGGCAGGAACTTGAGTCGCAGGTGCCTCCCGAGCTCCGAGCGCATGTAGCCTCTCGCGCTGGCAAGGCCCGCCAGTGATTCCGTCACCTCGGTGTCGGTGCCGAGCACGCTGATGTACACCTTCGCGTGGCGGAGGTCGGACGACAGCTTGACGCCCGTTATCGTCACGAAGCCCACCCGGGGGTCCTTGACCTCTCTCTGTATGACCTCGGAGAGCACTTCCTTGCAGGCCTCCTCGACCCTGTTCAATCTCCTGGACACGACATCCTCCGCCTAAATGTCCTCCGGCTTCAACACCCACTGCTCGCTCGAGATGATCTCAACGCCGTCACGCTCGATCATCCTGCGCGCGCTCTCGATCGTCTTCAAGACCAGGTCCCTGGAAGATGACAGGCAGGTGACCCCGATCACGCCGGTCTTCCAGGCGTCCCGCCCCGAGACCTCGGCTGCGCCCATCAGCTTGTTGTTGCCCAGCCGGTCGAGGATGCTCTTCATGACCCGCCTCTTGTCTTTCAGGGAAGAGCAGTGCGCGAGGTCGAGCCTGAACCTGGCTATGCCGACGAAAAACTTCAAGGGTGCCTCCGGGCGTCGATGGCGGGATGCCGGGGGTTACGTGCGTGGGACCTCTCGCATCTGGTAGGTCTCAAGGATGTCGCCTTCCTTGATGTCGTTGAAGTCCTCCAGGCCGACACCGCACTCGAACCCGGTGGCCACTGACTTCACGTCTTCCTTGAACCTGCGGAGCGAGCCCACCTTGCCGTCGTGGACAACGATGCCGTCCCGCACCACGCGGACGCGCGAGTTCCTGCTGATCTCGCCCTCCAGGACGTAAGAGCCCGCGACCATCCCGCTGCCGGGCACCCTGAAGGTCTGCCTGACCTCGAGGCGACCGGTCACGTCTTCCTCGAAGATCGGTGCCAGCATGCCGACCAGCGCAGCCTCCATGTCCTCGGTGAGCTTGTAGATCACCTGGTATGTGCGGATGTCCACCTCTTCGAGCTCGCCCACCTTCGCGGCCTTGCTGTCGGGCCTGACGTTGAACCCCAGGACTATGGCGTCGCTGGCGCTGGCGAGCATGATGTCCGTCTCGGTGATGCCGCCTACCCCGCTGTGGATCACGTTCAGCTTCACCTCGTCGCGGGAGATCTTCACGAGCGAGTCGACTATCGCTTCGAGAGAGCCCTGGGTGTCGGCCTTGAGGACCACCTTGAGCTCGGCGAGCTCGCCCTCCTTGATGCGGTCGAAAAGGTTCTCCAGGGAGACGTGGCGCGGCCCGCCCTGCTCCTCGATCTTCTTCTGCATCCTCCGCCTGTCCGCCATCTGCCGGGCTTTCTTCTCGTCCTCCACCACGCGGAACTCGTCTCCCGCCATGGGAAGGCTGGAGAGCCCGAGTATCTCGACCGGGTAGGACGGGGTGACCTGTGGGACCGCCTCCCCCTTGTCATCGAACATGGCTCGTATCTTGCCCCAGGCGGTGCCGACCACCACGACGTCGCCTATGCGTGCGGTGCCCCTCTGGACCAGCACGGTCGCCACGGGCCCGCGCGCCTTGTCGAGGTTTGCTTCCACCACGACCCCGCTGGCGGTGGTGTCCGGGTTAGCCTTCAACTCCTGCAGCTCAGCCACGAGCAGGATCATCTCGAGGAGGTGGTCGATGTTCGTACCGGCTTTGGCGCTCACGTCCACGAAGACGGTCTCGCCGCCCCACTCTTCCGGGATGAGGCCCTTCTCCGATAGCTGCTGGCGCACCCGACCGGGCTCGGCGTCGGGCTTGTCGATCTTGTTCACCGCGACGATGACCGGGACTTCCGCCTCCAGGGCGTGGTCAAGAGCCTCTACCGTCTGCGGCATCACGCCGTCGTCTGCCGCCACCACCAGGACCGCAATGTCAGTGATCTGGGCGCCGCGCGCCCTCATTGCGGTGAACGACTCGTGGCCGGGGGTGTCGATGAACGTGACGGGCTTGCCGTGGAACACCACCTGATAGGCGCCGATGTGCTGGGTGATGCCTCCGTGCTCGCTCGAGACCACGTCGGTCTTGCGGATGGCGTCGAGCAGCAAGGTCTTGCCGTGGTCGACGTGGCCCATCACTGTCACCACCGGCGGTTTGGGCTCGAGGTCTTCCGGCTCGTCGACCAGTTCCCCGAACTCCTCGATGCGGTGCGGCTTGATCTTTATCTCGACTCCCAGGTCCTCCGACAGGAGCCTGAGAGCTTCGTCCGTTATCGGCTGGTTGAGCGTGAGCATCTCGCCGAACGTCATCATCTTCTTGATGACCTCCGCCGGAGTGAGCCCGGCTTTCTGCGCGAAGTCCTTGACGGTTATGCCCGACGACACGCGCAGCAACTTGGGAGCGATGGTGCTCGGGGCCGACTTGGTCCTGGGAGGCGCCGCCCTCCCCTTGGGCACGTACCTGTAGAGCTTTCGCTCCCCGGGCCTGCCACGCTCGGAAGGCCTCCTGTCGGCGGGAGCGACCCGGAGCGTCTGCTTCCCTTTACCTTTCCGCGCCGGCCTTTGCTGTGCCGGCCCCGGTGCTGGCGGGATCGTGACCTGTCCGCCTCGCCTGTCCTGGCCTCCGGTCGGCCTCATGGCCGGTGCACCGGGCCTTTGCGGGGGCCTCTGCTGTGGCGGGGGGCCCTGCCTCGGTGGCGCTCCCGGGCCGCGTGGCGGTGCCGGCCTCGGGGCGGGCGCTTGAGGCTGACCCGCGGGAGCCGCGGCTTTCTTCGCGGCGGGCGGGGCAACAGCTTGTTTCTGAGCTGGGGGAGCCTGGGCCGGGGGTGGCGCCGGAGCCTTGGGGCGGGGCGCCGCTTCCTTGACGGCGACTGCCGGTGCCGCGGCTCTGGCAACACGCTTTTCGGCCGGGGCCGCCGGCTTCTCGGCTTTCTTCGCGGCGGGTTTCTTGGCGGCTGCCTTCTCGGCCTTCTTTGCCGCAGGCTTCCTGGCAGCCGGCTTCTCGGCTTTCTTCGCGGCGGGTTTCTTGGCGGCTGCCTTCTTTGCTACCGGTTTCTTGGCGGCGGGTTTCTTGGCTACCGGTTTCTTGGCGACCGGTTTCTTGGCGGCCGGCTTCTTGGCCGCCTTCTTCTTCTTGGGCTTCTCGATCTTCACCAGCTCGCGACCGAACGACCCCCTGACCTTGTTCGCGTCCTCCTGGGACACTGAAGAGAGGTTGGTCGGAGCGGGAATCTCCAGCTTTCGCAGCCTGTCGGAGACCTCCCGGTTCGACTTCCTTAATTCAGTTGCAAGCTCGTGAACTCTTATTGTCTTGGCCAACTTTACCTGCTCTCCCTGGAAAGCAGCTCTATCCTTTCATAGACCTCTTCAGGGACTTTCGCGTGCAGGGCCCTGTCAATGCCGCCCTTCTCGCGCGCTCTGAGGCGGCACGCTTCCTCGCTGCAGACGTACGCGCCGCGCCCCTGTAACTTAACATCACCCCGCGTGACCCTCCAACCTCCTGAATCGCCCACCCGGATCAGCTCGCTCTTTGGCCTGACGGCGCCGCAGGCGACACATTTCCTCATGGGACATGCCAAATCAGGCGCCTTCTTCTCCGTCTCCTTCGGCGGGTCCCTCAACGCCATCCGGCTCGGCCGCCTCCTGGGCGGCTTCGGCCACAGCGGCTGCTACCTCGCTATCGGCGACCGGGGCCTCGAGCACTTCGATGAGCTCCTCTTCGCCTTCGGTCAACGGCTCGAGACTCGCGGCCTCGTCCGCCTCGGCCTCTTCAACGGCTACGATCGCCTCGGCCTCTTCGACGGCCTCGACCAGTTCCTCAACCTCTTCAACGACCTCGATGGCCTCAGCCTCTTCGACGGCCTCGACCAGTTCCTCGGCCTCTTCGGCCCCTTCAGGCGCCGCGGCCGCCGCGGCCTCCTCGAGGGGGGTCACCTCTTCTACCGTCACCGTTCCGGCCTCGATCATCTCACCCATCTTCTGGTGAGCGGGCATGCCGCAGAAGTCGGAGCCCGGCTTCGCCTTGTTCTTGCATCGGCGGCCCGAGGACGTGATGGCTCGGCACTGCCTGCAGTCATCGTCCGTCTGGCCCGCAAGCTCTCTCTCGGCCCTGATCGCCGCCGCCTCCATCGCCTGAGACTCGGAGAGTATGTCGATCCTCCAGCCGGTCAGCTTGGCCGCCAGCCTCGCGTTCTGGCCTTCCTTGCCGATGGCAAGAGAAAGCTGGTTGTCCGGGACTATCACCTCGGCGGTGAGGTTGTCCGGGTCCACGATTACCTCTTTGACCTTGGCCGGGCTTATAGCGTTGGCGACGAACTCGGCAGGGTCTTCTTTCCATTCGACGATGTCGACCTTCTCGCCGCGTAGCTCGCTCACGATCATCCGCACCCTGGACCCCTTGGCGCCCACGCAGGCGCCGACGGGGTCGACGTTGCTGTCATTTGACGCCACGGCAACCTTGGAGCGCTGTCCGCCCTCCCTGGCGACCGCCTTTATCTCGACCAGCCCCTCGTAGATCTCCGGGACCTCGAGTTCGAACAGCCGCTTGAGCAAGCCCGGGTGAGTGCGGGAGACCATGATCTGCGGCCCCTTGGTGGTCCGCCTCACGTCCACTATGTAAGTCTTGATCCTCGCCCCGTGCTCGTACCTCTCTCCTCGCACCTGCTCACTCGGCGGCAGCAGCGCCTCGACCTTGCCCAGGTCGACAAGCGTGTAACGCTGGTCGCTCTGCTGCACAATGCCGGTGACTATGTCGCCTTCGCGTCCGTGATACTCGTCGAACATGAGCTCGCGCTCAGCCTCCCGGATGCGCTGTATGATGACCTGCTTGGCGGTCTGCGCCGCGATGCGGCCGAAGTTCTCGGGGGTCACCTCCACCTCTTCAGGCTCGCCCGCCTCGTTGGGGCGTGTCTCGAAGACGCCGATTTCGCCGCTCTCCTCGTCTATGTCTATCCTGGCGTCGATCTCTTCCTCTTCCTCGCCGGCGCAGTAGTTCTTCTTGTAAGACGTCAGGAGCGCGTCCTTGAGAGCATCAAGGACCGTCTCGACGCCCAGGCCCTTCTCGCGCTCGATCTGTTTCAACGCGTCCATCAATTTGAACTTCACTTCTAACACTTCCTGGTTGCCGCTACCACGGCAGCTCGGGGTCCAGGCGGGCAGACGCTATTGCCTCGTATTTGAGGTCCATCTGCTCTGCGCCGAGGTCCAGCTTGACCGATTCCTCCCCGGCATCCCTCACGATGCCCCTGAAGCTCCGGCGGCCCTCGTACGGCTGCCGCAGGTTCACCTTCACGCGCTTCCCGACGCTTCTCGCGAAATCCGCGGGCCTCTTGAGAGGCCTGTCGAGGCCGGGGCTCATGACCTCCAGTACGTACGGCCCCGGAACCACGTCCTCCCGGTCCAGCACCTGGGCGATCATATCGCTTGCCGACGCGCAGTCCTCGAGCGTCACCCCGCCTCGGGAGTCCACGGAAATCCGCAAAAAAGTGCGACCCCTATCCCTGGTGATACCGACGTCCACGACCTCCAGCGATAAACCTCGCATCAGGTCTCCGGTCGCCTCGACCACCCTGTCGTAAAGGTCGCCGCCCTTCACGGTGCTCCCTCCCGGAAGGCGCTACGGTAAATAAAAAGTGGGCAACCTCGCCCACTCAAAAAGAGCGCTTTCACAATTCACAATTAGGTTAGCACAAAGAGGGCTTTCACGCAACGTCGCGGAGCGTGCCGCGGGACTGTTTCTGGCAGGCGGATATCAGCCGAAAAGGGCTACTTTCAGCATCAGGCTGGAGGGCGCGGTAGAGGGCGTGGTAGTGGTCGTCGTCGACGGGGCCAGCATCCAGACCAGGAGCAGTGTGGTGACGGCGAAGACGATGCCCAGTACTATCGTTATGCGGTCCAGGTTCTTCTCGACGATGTAGGACCCCGAGAACAGGCTGGCGCTCGAGCCTCCCAGCACGCTCGCGAGCCCTCCGCCTTTCCCCGAGTGCAGCAGGACAGACACTATCAGCGCGGCGGACACGGTTATGTGGATTATCAGAACGATTACCTTAAATGCGCCCATAACATGTGATTGTAGGGTTAAGGCCCGGCGCGCGCAACCGGAACGAACAACGAGCGGCCGGTCATCTCGCGCGGCTGCGGCAGCCCTATCTCCTCCAGCACCGTAGGCGCGATGTCCCCCAGCGAGCCCCCTGACCGCAGTGCGCGCTTCTCCGGCGTCACGTTTATGAACGGGACGGGCGAAGTGGAGTGGGCAGTGCAGACGTGGTGGTGCTCGAGCATCTGGTCCGCGTTCCCGTGGTCGGCCGTGATGAAGCCGGCGCCGCCGGCCTCGAGGACCGCGTCGAGTACTTTCCCCACGCAGGCGTCCACGGTCTCGACCGCTTTCACGGCGGCGTCCATGAAGCCGGTGTGCCCCACCATGTCGCAGTTGGCGAAATTGAGGACGATGAAGTCGTAGGCGCCGCCGCGCACGCGCGGCACCGCCTCCTCAGCGACCTCAGCCGCGCTCATCTCGGGCTTCATGTCGTAGGTCGCCACCTTCGGCGAAGGGATCAGCACCCTGTCCTCCCCCGGCTTGGGCTCCTCGATACCGCCGTTGAAAAAGTAGGTCACGTGAGCGTACTTCTCAGTTTCCGCTATGTGGAGCTGGGTCTTGTGGTTGGCGGCGAGGACGTCGGCGAGGGTCATCTTCACCTTCTCTGGCGGGAAGGCGACAACCACGCCGTACTGGTCGTCGTACTCGGTCATGGTCACCAGGTAAGGAAAGACTGCTTCCCCCCTGTCGAACCTGTCAAAGCTCTTCTCGATGAGAGCCTCCGTGAGCTGCCTCGGCCGGTCCGGCCTGAAGTTGAAGAAGATCACCGAGTCCAACGGTGCCATGGGCACACGCTCTCCGACCACCCTGGGGAGGAGGAACTCGTCGTCCTTGCCCTCGCTGTAGGAATCGTTGACGGCGTCCACCCCGGTGGCGACGGACGGCCCCTCCGCGTGGACGATGGCATCGTAGGACAGCCTTGTGCGCTCCCACCTGTTATCGCGGTCCATCGCGTAGTAGCGCCCGGCGATGGTGCGGATCTTTCCAACCCCGTCAGTGGCGTATGCGTTCAGCTCTTCGACGTACTTGAGGGCGCTCCGGGGCGGCACGTCCCTGCCGTCCAGGAAAGCATGGGTGACCACCCGGCTGAGCCCGGCGTCGCGCGCCATGTCGATAAGCGCGAACAGGTGCCTGATGTGACTGTGGACCCCGCCGTCGGACAGCAGGCCCAGCAGGTGGAGCGTCCCGCCTGTCTCTTTCGCGCGTTCGATGGCGCTCCGCAGTGCCTTGTTCCTGAAGAAAGAGCCGTCGTCGATCGCGTAATTGATGCGCTGGTAATCCTGGAGGACCAGCCGTCCGGCCCCGATATTGAGGTGCCCCACCTCGGAGTTGCCCATCTGTCCCGCCGGGAGCCCTACCGCCTCGCCCGACGAGCCCAGCTCGGTCGTGGGGTATTCGTGCATCAACCGGTCCATGACCGGGGTGGAGGCGAGGGCGATCGCGCTGGTGTCGTCGCGCGGCCCCACCCCCCAGCCGTCCAGGATCATGAGGATGAACGGCCGCGGGACCGTCAATTAAACCTCACCAGTCGCGCAAAATCGCCGGGCTTGAGGCTGGCGCCGCCGACCAGCGCGCCGTCGATGTTGGGCATGGACATCAGCTCGTCGACATTGGACGGGCTGACGCTGCCGCCGTACTGGATGCGCAGGCCGTCGGCGAGGCCCCTGTCGTAGATGTCGGCCACTGTCTCCCTGATCAGCGAGCAGACCTCGTCGGCGTCCTCGGAGGTCGCCGCCATGCCGGTCCCGATGGCCCAGATCGGCTCGTAGGCGATGATGACGTGGGAGGCCTCGGCGTTCGGGATCTCGAAGAGCCCGCATTTGACCTGGTTGGTCACGATGTTGCCGGTCTCGCCCGCCTCGCGCTGCTTGAGGGTCTCGCCGCAGCACATGATCGGGGTGAGGCCGTGGGCGATCGCGGAAGATACCTTGCGGTTGACCCCCTGGTCCGTCTCCCCGAAAAGCTGCCTGCGCTCGGAGTGCCCTATGATCACGTACTGGACTCCGAAGTCCAGAAGCATCGTGGGCGAGACCTCGCCGGTGTATGCCCCCGACTCCTCCCAGTGCATGTTCTGGGCCCCCAGCCCGAGCTTCATGTCGCCGTCGCGTATCGCGGAGGCTACCGCCGGTATGTCAACGAACGGCGGGCAGACCACGGCATCGACCGCGTCGTAGCCGTCGATCTCTTTGTAGAGGTCGTTCACCAGCGCGACTGCCTGGCTGCTGGTGAGGTTCATCTTCCAGTTCCCGGCGATGACAGGTTTTCTCAAGGCGGCCTCCATTCTCGTTCCGGCTACTTGTCGTTGAGGGCCTCGACTGCGGGCAGCTTCTTCCCCTCCAGCAGGCGCATGGCGGCGCCGCCACCGGTGGACACGAAGTCCATCTTGCCCTCCAGGCCGTACTGGCGCAGAGCCGCGTCCGAGTCTCCCCCTCCCACCACGGTCGTGGCACTGGCGTTGGCGATGCACTCGGCGATGCTCTTGGTGCCGTTGGCGAACGACGGCCACTCGAACACGCCCATGGGCCCGTTCCAGAAGATCGTCTTCGCCTCGTTGAGTATCACGCAGAACTTCTCGACGGTCGCCGGGCCGATGTCCAGCCCCATCCACCCCGGCGGGATGGACTCGGTGGGCACCACCTTGAAGTTGGCGTCCTTGTCGAACCGGTCGGCGACGACGAAGTCTATAGGCACCATGACCTTGACGCCCTTCTTGCGCGCCTTCTTCATGGTGTTGGAGATCTGCGGGAGCTGGTCCTCCTCTATCACAGACTGCCCGATCTCGAGGCCCATGCTCCTGATCACGGTGAAGCACATGCCTCCGCCGGTGAGTATGAAGTCCGCGATCTCCAGGAAGCTGTCGATCACGCCCAGCTTGTCGGATATCTTGTTGCCCCCCAGCACGACCGCGAACGGCCTGGCCGGCTCCTCGAGCAGGCCGCCGAGCGTCTCCAGCTCCTTCTCCATGAGGAGTCCCATCACGGAAGGGAGGTAGCGCGTCACGCCGACGGTTGAAGCATGCGCGCGGTGGCTGGTCCCGAACGCGTCGTTGACGTAGATGTCGGCGAGATCGGCCAGTTGCCTGGCAAAGTCCGGCAGGTTCTCCCGCTCGCCCGGATAGAAACGCAGGTTCTCCAGCAGGATTATCTTGTCGGGATTGTCCTTGATGGCCTCTTTGACCCTCGGGCCTACGCTCTCCTTCAGGCTCACCACCGGATAGTTGATGAGCTCGGCGAGCCTCTTTCCGACAGGGCCCATCCGCAGGCTCTCCACGACCTGGCCCTTGGGCCTGCCGAGGTGGGACATCAGTATAGGCCTGGCCTTGTGGTCGAGCAGGTACTGGATGGTGGGCAGCGCGCCCCGTATGCGCGTATCGTCGGCCACGTTGCGCTCGATGTCGAGAGGTACGTTGAAGTCGACGCGCACGAGCACCTTCTTGCCCGTGACTTCGATATCCTCGAGGGTCTTCTTTGGGGGTTGGAGCATCTGAGTCCCCTACGCCATGATGAACTTGATCAGGTCGACGACCCTGTTCGAGTAACCCCATTCGTTGTCGTACCAGGTCATGACCTTCACCAGGTTCCCCATGACCATGGTCGATTGAGCGTCGAATATCGAGGAGTAGGGGCTGCCTACCACGTCGATGGACACGATGGGGTCCTCGGTGTAGGCGAGGATGCCCTTCATGCGCCCCTTGTCCGCCGCCGATTCCACCGCGTTGTTGACCTCGGCCACCGTGACCTCGCGGTTGAGTATCGCCACCAGGTCGACGATCGACGCGTCGAACGTCGGCACCCTCATCGCGACGCCGTCGATCTTGCCCTTCATCTCCGGGATCACCAGCGCGGTCGCGCGCGCTGCGCCGGTGGAGGTGGGGATTATCGACATGCCGGCCGCCCTGGCGCGCCTCAGGTCCTTGTGTGGAGCGTCCAGGATGACCTGGTCGTTGGTGTAAGCGTGAATGGTGGTCATGTACGCCCGCTCGATGCCGAAGCTGTCGAGGAGCACCTTCACCAGCGGCACCAGGCCGTTGGTGGTGCAGGAGGCGTTGGAGATCACGTGGTGCTTGGCCTTGTCGTACGCGTCCTCGTTGACGCCCAGCACCATGGTGATGTCGGGTTCGGTCGCCGGAGCGGAGATGATGACCTTCTCGGCGCCGGCCGTGATGTGCTTGGCGGCCTTGTCGCGGTGGGTGAAGAGCCCTGTCGACTCCACGACCACGTCGACGTTCAGCTCTTTCCAGGGGAGCTTCTCGGGGTCTCTCTCGGAAAGGACCCGCACCTCTTTGTCATCGATGACAAGCACGCCCTCGTGTCCTGTCTCGACGCTGCCGCAATAGGTGCCGTGCACCGAGTCGTACTTGAACAGGTGCCTCATGACCATGGCATCCGTGAGGTCGTTTATCGCGACGAACTCGATGTCCGGGTCCGAGATCCCGGCGCGTGTGACGAGCCTGCCGATCCTCCCGAAACCGTTGATTCCTACCCTGACTGCCATCTCTTACACCCCTTTCTCCCCTGCGTCCCGTGGCCAACATTATATCAGTACTGGCAAAGAGGTTCGCCTCTTGGGGGCCTTTTCCCGCCTCGTTCAGGCGTTTTCGGCTCCAAGGAGAGATTCGAGGCGGCGCATGCGCCCCTGGACCACCGCCTTCGACACCGGCGGCTCGAGGGCGCGACCAAGTTCGGCGAGCGAAGCCTGGGGGTGGCGGAGGCGGGCCTCGGCGAGCTCCGTCAGCTCTCCGGGGGCATCCTTGAGCAGTCCCAGCGCACCCAGCCTGCCCACGAGTTCCCTCTGCCGTAGGGAAGCCTCGGCAAGCCTGCGCGCGTTCGCGGAGTCGCAGTTCACCAGACGGTTTACCTGGTTCCGGGTCGCGTTCATGATGGTGCGGCTCTCCCAGGAAAGGTGCGCCCCGTGCGCTCCGACGACCGCGAGGAAGTTCGATATCTGCTGGCGCTGCTTGAGGTAGAGCACCCATTGGCTGCGCCGCTCGCGCAACCCCGGATGGAGGCCGCGGCGCCTGAACAGCTCGTCGAAAGCCCTGGCCGATTCCCCCATCGCGAAGGATATCTCGAGGTCGGCCGGGCCGAACGGTTCGCTCACGTACCCGCCGCCCAGGAACGCGCCGCGCAGCGCCGACGCCGCGCAGCAGTCACTTCTGGTGAGCCGCCGCGGCACCACCTCCTCCGGCGAGAGGCTGGCGTCAAGTACTCCCAGCTCGTTGAGCACTTGATGGAACCCCGGCTGGTCCGGCAGCTCCAGGCGATAGACCGTGGCGCGCCTGGGGGAGCTGCGGGTGACTTTGACCAGCGGTGTCTCCAGGTCGAACAGCGAATGCAGGAGCGTGTAGATCTTGCGCGCGGTGTATACGCCGGACGACTCCGTCACCAGCATGTGGCCGCCGCTGCCGCGGATCGCATAGGTACCGTCCATGTGCAGGAGGGCGGAGAGCTCCGCGACCTGGCAGCAGTGCCGGCTGGCCCTGTAGTGCCCTAGCTCCTCTTTTACCGTGTGGACGCTGCTGGTCATCTACTTGTTGATGTCGCGGTGGGCCACCGAGACCGGCTGGCCTTCCTTCTTGAACCGCCGCGCCAGTTCGTTGGCGATGACCACCGACCTGTGCCGGCCTCCGGTGCAACCGATCCCGATGGAGAGGTAAGGCCTCCGCTCGCGGAGGTAGTCCGGCAGTATGAACTCGATCAGCCCCTTGAAGCGGTCGACGAACTCCAGGGCCTCCGGCCGCTCCAGCACGAACTTCTTCACCCGCTTGTCGGTGCCCTTGCGGTCCCGCAGCTCCGGCACCCAGTAGGGGTTGGGAAGAAACCTCACGTCGAAGATGATGTCGGCGTCGAGAGGGTGGCCGTACTTGTAGCCGAACGAGAGCAGCGATATCTTGGTAGCCCTTTCGCCCTCGGCCCCCGGCAGGACGTTGAGCAGCTTGTCCCGCAGCTCGCGGACGTTCATGCCGGAGGTGTCTATCACCACGTCCGCCCGCTCCCGGAGCGGGTCGAGCAGCTTGCGCTCCTCGGCTATCAGGCCGGCCACGCCGAGGCCCTTGCTCTCGAGCGGGTGTATGCGCCGAGTCTCAGAGAACCTGCGCAGCAACACCTCGTCTGAGGCGTTCAGGAACACAATGGTGTAAGGGATGGACTCGAGGCCCTCCAGGGCGGAGAGCACCTCGGTGAAGTTCGTGCCGCCGCGGACGTCCATCACCACCGCGATCATGGCGAACTTCTCCCCCCCGATCGGCGCGAGCTCCACCACGTTGGCGAGCAGATTCCCGGGCAGGTTGTCTATAGCGTAGTATCCCATGTCCTCGAAGTAGTTGAGCGCCTCGCTCTTGCCGGCGCCCGACATGCCCGTCACGATGACGATCTCCAAGCGTTACCTCCACTGGTCCCTGGCCGTGAGGCAGTGCCTTCCTGCCTCAATGATAGCGCTATCGTGCTCCGAGTTCAGCAGCGAGGTACGGACCCCTCGAGCTCGAGCAGCCTCTCTTTCCACCCGGGGGCCCCGCTCCAGCCTCCGATTCCTCCGCCGGCCCGGACGACCCGGTGACACGGGATCACCAGGGGCACCGGATTGCGTGCGACCGCGCCGCCCGCCGCGCGCGCCGAGCCGCGGCTCCCCGCCATGGCCGCGACTTCCCCGTAGCTCGCCACAGAGCCCCAGGGTATGCGCTCCACGGCGCCAAGGACCTTCCTCGTGAACGGCGTCACGCCCTCCAGGTCTACCGGCGGCGCATCGGCGGGCCGCTTTCCGGCGAGGAGGTCCGAGAGGAAACCCGCGAGCGCCTCGATGTGGCGCGCGGTGCCCTCATCGACACTCGGGTCGATGAACTCGACGCGCGCCTTATCTGATGCGGTGCTCTCTCTTCCGAGTGGCGGCAGCTCGAGCCTCACGATGCCCGACGGGCACGCCCAGACTCTGAACTCGAGCCCGCCGACGTCCAGCCGGGCCGTCTCGCGCTCTCTGGCGTTCTTCACTTATTTCTCCCTTGTCACCCTTGCCGCTTCGTATACTGCCTCCGCCACCTTCTCCGGCATCCCGCCGACCTCCTTCAGGTCGTCGAGGGAAGCCTCCGATACGCGCCGCGGCGAACCGAAATGCTTCAACAGGGCTTTCTTCCTGCCGGGGCCGACGCCGGCGACCGAGTCGAGCCAGGAGCTCGAGGTCGCCCTCTCCATCAAGCTGCGGTTGAAAGAGACGGCGACCCGGTGCGCTTCATCCCTGATCCGCTGGATGAGGAACAGGGCCTCGGAGTCCCTCGGCAGGAGCACAGGTTCCTTCTTCCCCGGAAGGTAGACCTCCTCGAGCCGCTTGGCGAGCGCGACGGTCTCGATGCCGGCGATGCCGAGGACTTTCAACACGTCCAGCCCGGCGTTCAACTGCCCCTTGCCTCCGTCGAGGATTATGAGGTCCGGCCTCTTCGCCCATCCCACGGCCGCGGCCGGGACAGCTCCTCCGTCCTGCAGCTCTTTCTGGTAGCGCTTGAGGCGCCGGTAGAGCACCTCCCGCATCATGCCCACGTCGTCGACGCCGGGCGTGTACTTGATTGCGAACTTGCGGTACTCCCTTCGCGCCGGGTACCCGTCCTGGAAGACCACCATCGAGCCGACCGAGGCGGTCCCCGCGAAAGTCGAGATATCGTAGCACTCGATCCGCAGCGGGAACCTCTCCAATCCCAGCGAGGCGGCGAGCTGCGCGAGCGCGGCTTCGATGCGGCCTTTGTCGCGCGCCCTCGCCACCTTCGCCCCCTCCAATGCCAGCCGGGCGTTGGCCCCCGCGAGCCCCATCTCGTGGCGCTTCTTGCCTTTGCGGGGGACGCGTATCTCGACCCGGGCTCCCCTCTGCGCCGCCAGCCACTCCACGAGCCCGCCGTCGTCGGCCGGCATCGCGGGGACGAGGACAAGCTCCGGGATGGAGCCGGCCTGGTCATAGTATCTCTTCAGAAACTCGCCCGAGAGCTCCTCGCACTCGCGCTGCTCCTCCAGGTCCGTGAAGAAGACCAGGTTCCCCAGGTGGAAGCCGCCCCTGTTCTGCGCGACTGAAAAGCAGGCCGACATGCCGTCATCGAATATCCCGATGACGTCGTAGTCTTCCCGGGTCGCGGACAGCGCCCTGTGGTGCCTGAGGACCTGCTCCGCCGACTCGATCTGGTTTCGTATCCGGGCGGCCTCCTCGTACTCCTCGTCGCGGGCGGCGGCCCTCATCCGGGTGTCGAGGTCGGCCATGACCTCCACGTGCCTGCCCTCAAGAAAATCGCAGAACTGCTTGACGTGCCTCATGTATTCGGCTGACGGCACCGAACCCCGGCACGGCCCCAGGCACATGTTCATCTCGTAATACAGGCAGGGCGAGTGGCCTTTCTGCCCGGGCACGGCGCCCGTGCAATGCCTCAGGGGGAACACCTTCTTCAGGAGGCGGATGGTGTTGCGAGCCGCGCGGGCGTTCACGTAGGGACCGTAGTATTTGACGCCCCTTATCCTCTTGCCCCTGACCAGGGCGACCCTCGGGAACTCCTCGCTCGCGAAGACGGCGATGTAGGGGTAACTCTTGTCGTCGCGAAGGATGACGTTGAACCGGGGCTTGTACCTCTTGATGAGGGTCGCCTCGAGGATGAGGGCGTCTACCTCGGTCTGGCACACGTTCACCTCGAGGTCGGCGATCTCCTCGCGCAGCGCCTCGCCCTTGTAGTCGCCGGCGGCCGGCGCCCGAAAATATGACCTGACGCGGTTCGAAAGCTCTTTTGCCTTGCCTACGTAGATCACTTTTCCGGCGCTGTTGGAAAAGACGTAGACTCCCGGCCGTGCCGGAAGCGTCTCCAGCTTCGCCCTCAGGCCCTGGTTCACCTGGCCTTCGCCGCCTTCGGCCGCCTTCGAGAGCCGCGGCCGTCGAGGACCTCGGCCAGGTACTTCCCGGTGTAAGACCGCCTGGTTGCCGCGATCTGTTCTGGCGAGCCGGTGGCGATCAGCTCCCCGCCCTTGTCGCCACCCTCGGGCCCCAGGTCGATGATATGGTCCGCCACCTTGACGACGTCCATGTTGTGCTCGACCACGACCACCGTGTTGCCGCCTTCGACCAGGCGGTCCAGCACCTCGATCAGCTTGCTGATGTCGTCGAAGTGCAGGCCGGTGGTCGGCTCGTCGAGAAGGTAGAGCGTCCTTCCGGTCGGCCTCTTGGCGAGCTCCCTCGCCAGCTTGACCCTTTGCGCTTCCCCGCCGGAGAGCGTCGGCGCCGGCTGGCCCAGCCGTACGTAGCCCAGGCCTACGTCCGACAGTATCTGGAGCTGGCGATTGATGTTCGGTATGTTTGTGAACAGGGCCATGGCCTCCTCGACCGTCAGCTCGAGTACCTCGTGGATGTTCTTGCCCTTGTAATGTATCTCGAGCGTCTCGCGGTTGTAGCGCTTGCCCTTGCACACGTCGCAGGAGACGTAGACGTCCGGCAGGAAGTGCATCTCGATCTTCACCATGCCCTCGCCTTTGCACGCCTCGCACCTGCCGCCGGCCACGTTGAAGCTGAACCTCCCCGGCTTGTAGCCGCGCACCTGCGCCTGGGGCGTGCTGGCGAAGAGCGTCCTGACGCCGTCGAACACCTTGGTGTACGTCGCGGCGTTGGACCGCGGCGTGCGGCCGATCGGAGACTGGTCTATGTTCACGACCTTGTCTATCTCTTCGACTCCGTCTATCCCCTTGTGCCGCCCCGGAGGCGTGCGCGAGGAGGAGAGCTTGCGCCGCAGCCCGCGGTACAGCACCTCGCTCACCAGGGTGCTCTTGCCCGACCCGCTCACGCCGGTCACGCAGGTGAAGACTCCGAGCGGGAACGAGACGTCGATGTCCTTGAGGTTGTGCTCCGTAGCTCCCCTGACCACCAGGGCCCTGTCGGTGGGGGGCCGGCGCGTCCGGGGCACAGGTATCTCCAGCTCCCCGGAGAGGTACTTGCCGGTGATAGAGCCTTTGCTGGCGATGATGTCTTCCACTGTCCCGGTGGCGACGATGTGCCCTCCATGGATGCCGGCCCCGGGGCCGATGTCCACGAGGTAGTCGGCGGCGCGTATGGTGTCCTCGTCGTGCTCGACGACTATCACGGTGTTGCCGAGGTCCCGGAGCCTCTTCAGCGTCTCTATCAGTCGTTTGTTGTCGCGCTTGTGGAGCCCCACGCTCGGCTCGTCAAGAATATAGAGGACGCCCACCAGCCCCGAGCCGATCTGTGTCGCGAGCCTGATCCTCTGAGACTCCCCGCCCGCCAGCGTGCTCGCCTGGCGCGAGAGCGTGAGGTAGTCCAGCCCCACGTCCATCAGGAACTGGAGCCTCGCCCTCACCTCCTTGAGGAGACGCCCCGCGATGGTCTTCTGCCTTGCGTCGAGCTTCAGGTCCTTGATGAATCCGATGGCGTGCTCGACGGTCAGGTCCGACAGCTCCGAGATGTTCATGCCGCCGACCGTCACCGCGAGGCTCTCGGGGCGCAGCCGCGCTCCCCCGCAGGACGGGCAGGGCTTGACGCTCATGAACATACCTATCCTCCAGCGGGCGTACTCCGACTCGGTCTCCTTGTAGCGCCGCTCCAGGATGGGGATGACGCCTTCCCAGGTGGTGTAGTAAGTCCTCTGCCTGTTGCGGGAATCGAGGTGCCTCACCAGTATCTCGTCGTCCCCGGTGCCGAAGAGCACCATGTTCTGCGCGCGCTCGTCGAGGTCCTTGAAGGGAACCGTCAGCGGGAATCCGTATGTGTCGGCGAGCGCCTCCAGCACGCTGTAAAAGTGAGTCTGGGTCGCCGCTTCCCACGGAGCGACAGCGCCGTCGATGAGCGTCCTGTCGGGGTCCGGGACCACCAGCTCGGCATCGATCTCCAGCCGGTGACCGAGCCCGCCGCAGGTGGTGCACGCCCCGTAGGGGTTGTTGAACGAGAACATGCGCGGGGACAGCTCGGGAAACGATATGGCGCAGTGTACACAGGAGAACTCCTCGGAAAAGATATCGCGGCGGTCGGTTTCGTCCTGGACCGCCACCATCCCCTCCCCCAGGTGCAGCGCCGCCTCCACGGATTCGGCGACCCTGCTGCGCGCGTCCTCCTTGATGACCAGGCGGTCGACCACGGCCATTATTTCGTGTTTCTTGTTCTTGTCGAGGTCGATCTGCTCCGAGAGGTCGAACACCTCTCCGTCGACCAGCACGCGGACGTACCCGCGGTGCCGCAGGTTCTCGAAGACCGCCGCGTGCTCGCCCTTGCGCCCCCTCACCAGCGGGGCAAGGACCATTATCTTCCTGCCCTCGCCCATCTCCATCACGAGGTCGGTTATCTGCTCGGGGGACTGCCGCGAGACAGGCCTTCCGCACTCGTAGCAGTGCGGCTCCCCGATCCGCGCGTAGAGGACGCGCAGGTAGTCGTAGATCTCGGTGACGGTGCCGACCGTGGACCGCGGGTTGGACGTCCCGGCTTTCTGGTCGATCGATATCGCCGGCGACAGGCCCTCGATGAGGTCGACGTCAGGCTTGTCCAGCTGGCCCAGGAACTGGCGAGCGTAAGACGACAGCGACTCGACGTAGCGGCGCTGGCCCTCCGCGTAGATGGTGTCGAATGCGAGCGACGACTTGCCCGAGCCGCTGATGCCCGTCATCACTATCATCTTGTTCCGGGGCAGGTCGAGCTTCACGTCCTTCAGGTTATGCTCGCGCGCCCCTCTTATCTTCAGCAGTTCGTTATTCACCTGGCAGCAGTTCCTCGCTGATATGTCTGATCTCGTCCCGGAGCCTGGCCGCGTCCTCGAAGCGCAGCTCCTCCGCGAGCAGCCTCATCTCTTCCTCCATGTTCAAGAGCAGGCGCTGGAGCTGCGCGGGGGACATCCCCCTCGCCCTCTCGACGGGATCGTCGCACTGCCCCGCCCCGGCAGCCAGCGTGACCTCGAGTATGTCCCTGACCTCCTTCTGGATGGTCTGCGGGCTGATGCCGTGCTCCTCGTTGTAGAGCACCTGCTTCTCGCGCCTTCGCTGCGTCTCCTCGATGGCGCCTCTCATGGCCTCGGAAGTGTCCTGTGCGTAGAGTATCACCATCCCGCCCGCATTCCTGCTGGCCCTGCCCATCGTCTGGATCAGGCTCCGCTCGCTGCGCAGGAACCCCTGCTTGTCGGCGTCCAGGATGGCCACCAGCGAGACCTCCGGCAGGTCGAGCCCCTCGCGCAGCAGGTTTATCCCGACCAGCACGTCGAACACGCCGGCGCGCAGGTCTCGCAGGATCTCCACGCGCTCCACCGTTCCTATCTCGGAGTGGAGGTAGCGTGACTTTACCCCCATCTCGTCGAGGTACTCGGACAGCGTCTCCGACATCTTCTTGGTGAGCGTGGTCACCAGCACGCGCTCCCGCTTCACCACCCTATCGCGTATCTCCGACATCAGGTCGTCGATCTGCCCCTCGGCGGGCCTTATCACGACGGCGGGGTCCACGAGCCCGGTGGGGCGGATCACCTGCTCGGCAACCCTCGTGCTCATCCGCATCTCGAAGTCCGCGGGCGTCGCGCTCACGAACACCACCTCGCCGACCTTGTCGAAGAACTCCTCGCGAGACAGTGGCCGGTTGTCGAGCGCGGAGGGCAGGCGGAACCCGTGCTCCACCAGGGTCTGCTTGCGCGAGCGGTCTCCGTTCAACATCCCCGAGAGCTGCGGGACGGTGATGTGCGACTCGTCGATGAAGGTCAGCATCCCGTCGGGGAAAAAATCGATCAGGGTGTACGGCGGCTCACCCTCTTTGCGCCCCGAAAGGTGACGTGAGTAGTTCTCGATGCCGTGGCAGTAGCCGGTCTCCCGCAACATCTCGAGGTCGTACATGGTCCGCATCCTCAGCCTCTGTTCCTCGAGCAGCTTGCCCCGGGAGCGCAACAGCTCGAGGCGCGCGTCCAGCTCCTCCTCTATGCCCTTGATCGCCGCCGCCAGCTGGCTCGACGGCGTGAGAAAGTGGGTCGCCGGCCAGACCACCGTGCGGTCCAGGTCCGCCAGCACTTCACCGGTCAGGGGGTCGACCTGGGTGATGCGCTCGACGGTGTCGCCGAACATGTCCACCCTGACCGCAGCCTCGTCCCAGTATGCGGGGTAGATGTCGATCACGTCCCCGCGCACGCGGAACTTGCCGCGGTCCGGGGCGATGTCGTTCCGCTCGTACCTGATGTCGACCAGCCGTCGCAGGATGTCCTCGCGCTCGTACTCCTTGCCGACCTCGATCATCACCATCCGGTTCAGGTACTCGTCGGGCGAGCCGAGCCCGTAGATGCATGAGACAGAAGCGACGATGATGACGTCCGGGCGGGAGAGCAGGGCGCTGGTGGCGCCGTGCCTCAGCCTGTCGATCTCGTCGTTGATGGACGAGTCCTTTTCGATGTAGGTGTCGGTGCTCGGAATGTAGGCCTCAGGCTGGTAGTAATCGTAGTAGCTCACAAAATACTCCACCGCGTTGTTCGGGAAGAAGTCCCTGAACTCCGAGTAGAGCTGCGCGGCGAGCGTCTTGTTCGGGGCAAGCACCAGCGTGGGCCTCTGCACCTCTTCGATCGCGCTCGCCATCGTGAACGTCTTCCCGGAACCCGTGACCCCGAGCAGGACCTGGTAGCGCTCGCAATCGTTCAGCCCCTCGACCAGGCTTGCTATTGCCTGCGGCTGGTCGCCCTGGGGGATGAACCGGGTCTCGAGCTTCAGTTTCGCCAAATGAGTCACCCCGTGAAGAGTATCGCAAGAAAAGGGAGTCCCGCGCCATGCAGGACCCTGGGCGCATGATTCTAACCTTCAGGCGCGGCGCCTTCAATGACAAAGGTCAGTGCCTTCCGGGCGCCGCTCGGCGAACATGAGGGCAGGAATCAGCGTCCATTTATCTAAAACGTAAGTCAGACGGTATCCCGACCGATCGTCAAGAGAGAACGCCCACGCCATGATGGAAAAAGCTTTCAGATGGGCCCTCTGCCTCCTGCTGCTGGCTGTGCTCACGGGCGCCGGCTGCAGCGGGGGCACCGACCCTTCCGTCACCACGGTCAACGGTGTGAAGATGGTCGCGCGCGCCAACGGCCGCTATTTTCAGGTCTACAACAAGGGCGCCTGGAACTGGCACGTCGCCAAGGGCGCCAACATAGGCTCCTCGATGCCTGGGCACTGGTTCGGAGAGCTGGCGATACCGAAGAAGACCTACGCCCGATGGCTGGACGAGATAGGCAGCATGGGCGCCAACAACATCCTCGTCTATGCCCTTATCGACCCCGGTTTCTACCAGGCAGTGGTGGAATACAACCAGGCACATCCGGACAGGCGCATCTGGCTCATCCAGCAGGTGTGGCCAAACGATGAGAATGCGCCCGGCAACCTCTACCAGCCGGCCTACGCCAGTGCTTACGAGAAGGAGATCGAGCTGGACGTCGACGCCTTGATGGGCAAGGCGAACATCGGAGAGCGGACCGGGCTGGCATGGGGCAAATATACCGTTAACGTGATGCCTTACGTCCTGGGCATGCTGATCGGCCGGGAGCTCCAGACCACCGAGGTCAAGGCTACGGACGAGCAGAACCCGCAGAAGACCACCTTCCAGGGCCGTTTTGCGCAGACCACCCCGGTCGCCAGCCCTATGGAATCATGGGTCGCGGAGATGGCCGACACCCTCGCCGCGCGCATGCGCCACTACGGGTGGGATGCCCCGGTCGGATTCGTGAGCTGGCCCACGCTGGACCCGTTGGTCCATCCCACCGAGAACACTCCTGGATTCCCTAAGTCCCGTGAGGTCGACGACTCACAGGTGCTGGACCCGAGGCACCTGGGGCCCGGCCCCGAACAGGCCTCGGGCTTCTTCGGCATGTACCAGATCTACCCGTACTACCCGGAGTTCATGTACAGGCAGCCTTCTTATGCGCAGTACACCGACAGCCAGGGCGTGCTCCGCTACGGCGGGTACCTCAAGGAGTTCATGAGCGTGCTGCCGGAGTACCCCGCGCTGGTCGGGGAGTATGGACTGCCGACCTCCGTCAGCTGCGCTCACCAGCAGCCCGAGGGACTGAGCCAGGGAGACATCACCGAACAGGCGCAGGGCAAGGAGCTGGTCAGGCTGTACGAGGCGATACTGAGAGAAGGGTATGCCGGAGGGCTCGTCTTCGAGTGGGCGGACGAGTGGGCCAAGAGGAACTGGGTGACCATGTCTTACATGGTCCCGTTCGACCGGCACGTGCTCTGGCACAACGTGACCGACCCCGAGCAGTGCTTCGGCATCCTCACCTTTCTCTCTAGGAAGCAGGTGAAAGCCGCGAACATGAAGGAGGTGTGGAAGAACCCCTGAGCGGGCACGGCCAACGGGTCGATCAATGCGATGTACGCCGACTCCGACGAGGCTTTCCTCTACCTTGCGTTCGACGTCAAGGGCGCGGACAACCTGCTCCCTGAGAAGAACACCGGCATGACCCTCAACGTGGGAATCTCTACCCTTGGCAAGGGGCACGGGACCGTCAAGCTGCCGGTGGACGGGCTGCCTCTGCTGCCCCGGGGGGTCGAGTTGCTGCTCCAGATAAACGGCCAGCAATCCCTGCTCCTCAACACGCCGGATTACAGCCGCGCCGACTCGCATTTCTGGGCCGCGCCGTCAAGCGACCCCACGTTCGAGCACGTGAAATACGTCACCAATCGCGAGCAGGTGGCGCTGGACGGCACCTACTTCCCCACTATCGTGACCGACCAGAGCATCCTCAAATACGGTGTGTTCGACCGCTCCAGCCCCCAGTTCAACTCGCTGGGCAACTGGTACATCGACAAACCGACCGGCCGCCTGCTGGTCCGGCTGCCCTGGGGTCTCATCAACGTGACCGACCCTTCGTCCAACCAGGTCATCTACGACACTTCGCGGCAGCTGCCTCCCGGTCCGGCCGGGATGCGCAACCTCGCGCTCGGCGAGCTGGGCACCATGAAGACTCCGGGCTTTCTCTTCTACGCGGCTACCAGCCTGTCCGGCAAGCTCAGTGACTACGGCCCGCGACAGGCGGGCTCGACCACCTTCGCCGGCAAAGTCTCGCCCTACACCTGGAGAGGGTGGGAGACCGCGACGACCCGGGAAGCTTTCAAGCAGAGCTATCCTTACCTGAAAGGTGTTTACACCGGCACGGCGGGCACGCAGGTGCCGCCCGCGCAGATGACAGGCCAGGCTCACTGAGAGGGGTCTTTGCCGCCTGCCGCCTGGGTGCCAGGGTATCCGACCCGGTCGACCTTCCCCCACGACGCGCGGCGCGTGTAGTAAGTCACGTAAGCCTTTGTCCGCCACCAGGCGGTCAGCTGCCTGTATCCCACGTTGTCCAGGACCGCGTAAGCGCCCATCTTCGCGAGCGACTTCAGCCTCGGGTAGCTCCTGAGCGCCACGCCCTGGAGAAGGATTCCCACCAGCGAGACCACGATCCCATAGAGCACGGCCACCGCGAGGAAGAGATAGAGGAACCTGACGTCCAGCTGGTGCAGCAGCACCGCGAGCACGACCACCGCGTACCCGATGAGCTCCACCATGGGGCCGAGCATCTCAAAGAAGAAGTAGAACGGCATGGCGAACATGCCGACGATGCCGTACCTGGGGTTTAACATCATCTGTTCGTGCGCGCGCAGGGACTCGATCTGCCCGCGCTGCCACCTGTCGCGCTGCCTCGCTATCTGCCGCCAGTGGACCGGGACCTCCGTCCAGCAGACGGGGTCGGGGACGAAGTAGATGCGGTACTTGCGCTTGCGGGCACGGAGGTACTGGTGCATCTTCAAGACCAGGTCCATGTCCTCGCCCACGGTCTTGCGGGTGTACCCGCCCACCTCGATGACGGTGTCCCTGTCGAAGGCGCCGAACGCCCCGGGCACTATCAACAGGGCCTTGAGCGCCGCCCAGCCCATCCTGCCCCCGAGGAAGGCGCGAAGGTACTCTACGATCTGGACGTTGGCCCAGTACCCCCTGGGGAGCCTGACGTTGGTCACCTGGCTGCCCGTGACCTCGCACCCGTTGATGACCCTGATGACGCCGCCCGCTGCTACGGTCTCGCGCGGGTGCTCGAGAAAAGGCCTCGTGATCTTCAAGAGGGCGTCCTGCTCCAGCAGGGAGTCGGCGTCTACCGTGCACACTATGTCGCCCTTGCAGACATTGAGCCCGGCGTTGAGCGTATCTGCCTTACCCCCGTGGCCCTTCTCCATAACCACGAGGTTGTCGTGCATGGGCGAGACATAGACACCGGTGACGGGCTCGCTGGGGACTCTGGGTTCAACCACTTTCGTGATGCGCTGCAACTGATAGGCGTCTACCAGGTTCTGCAGCGTCGCGTCGCTCGAGCCGTCGCTGACCACGACGACCTCGAAGCGCGGATACCGTAGCGAGAGCGCCGCGCGCACCACCTCCACTATCACGGTGGCCTCGTTGAACGCGGGTATCACGACCGAGACCATCGGGGTCAGCGGGGAGCGGAACACCTCTTCCAGGTCCACGTTCCTGCTGCGGCGGACGTAATGCCTCGCCGAGAAGAAGGCCGCGGTGAACAGCGCGAGGTACGTGGTGTTCACTATGATGAAATACCCGAACACCACCAGGTTCACGGTCACGATGATCATGCCGATCCACGCGTTCGTCGTTATCATGGCTTTGAAGTCTCCATTCCATGGGCGCCCCGCACCTGCCCGGTGCCGAGCACCTCCGCGGCCACGTCGCGCTCGCTGTCCTCCTCCGCCGTAAGCCCGTCGCGGAGGGCGTCATGACCCGGCTCCCCATCTTGGTCAGGGCGATCGCGCAGCTCATCTTCACCTGCAGTTCGCCGTCGCGGAGGCCTTCCCGCAACTGCGGTATCGCGCCCTCGTACTGCATCCTCCCGAGGGCCGCCGCGGCCTCAGACCTGACGGAGCCGGATGTATCGTCCAGGGCGGAAGCCAGCGAATCGCAGGCGCTGACGTCGTCGATCGAACCCAGTGCAGCCGCGGCAGTCGCCCTGATCGATTCGTCGGGGTGGTTCATGTACCTCAACAAGGCTGGCACGCTCTGCGTGTCCTTCATCGCTCCTGCCAGCTCGACTAGGAGCCTCAACCACTCGAGGTCCTCCTGCGGAACGTCCAGCTGTTCCCTGATGAGCGGCGCGAAGGCGCGCCTCTTCTCGAGCACGACCTCGGCCACCCTGACGTTCTCCGGACGTCCATGCGAAGACAGGTAGCGCATCACTCCGGTTATTGCTTCGGGTGTCCCTATGTGCGAAAGGGCGTTCAGGCTCGCAAACGCCACGTCAGGGTCTCTCGAGCGAAGGGTCTTCAACAGGTACGGGGCCGATCTCTCCGACTGCATGGTGCCAAGATGAAAGGCCGCTTCGGCCTTCTTGATGCTGCGGCCGTGCTCTAGGTTGGCGATGTCTTCATCGACATATCCGAGTTTCTCGAACAGGTAGGTCAAGAGCTCCATCTCAGGCCCCTTTACGAGGCGCGCGTTCTCCAGGAGGACCTCTTCCCGCGTCCTCCTGTTGCGGGCCGGCACCAGGTGCTCCAGCTCGTAGAGGACCTCTTTCGGCTCCCTGTCATCGGTCAGCAGGTCGGCGACCAGCGGCCGCATCTGGCTGAGCGTCTCGTCTTTCCTCCTGCGCTTCCTTCCCGTCGTCGCCCGCATGACGACCAGAACCGCGCTCATGCCGACGACCATGAAGAACAGGACCACGATGGCGGATGAAACGATGTCTACGAGATGTATCGCCAGGGGCAGATGGAGCGCGGACATGGGTATCACTTGCGGCCGTTGTTCAACGCCGCTTTGACGCGGGCCGCGAGCTCGGCAGGACTGAACGGCTTCGTGATGTAGTCCGCCGCACCGAGGTCGAACCCCTTCAGCATGTCGTCCTCCATCTCGCGCGCCGTAAGCATGATAGCGGGTATGTGCTTCGTATCGGGTGATTCTTTTATCGCGCGCAGGACCTGGAAGCCGTTCATCACCGGCATCATCACGTCGAGCACGACGAGGTCCGGGCGGACGCTCATCACGAGATCGAGGGCTTGCTGCCCGTCCTCCCCCACGTGCACCGAATAGCCCATCTTCTCGAGCCTGTAGCGCACCAGGCTCGCGATCTGAGGATCGTCCTCGGCTAGGACGATCACAGATTTATCTTCAAAGGTCATTTCCTCCCTCGGTGCCGGGCGGCGTGCTACCGCCTCGTTTACACAACACAGATCCTATACGTGAATGTGGGAACGGCTCTGGGGGTATTTATTCGGTGTACTCGATCGAGTTCCTACGTGTGCGCTACCGGCGGGGGGTTATCACTGCAGCCACTTCGGCCTTGAGGTTGGCATCCCTGTCCCAGAGCCCCCAGTAAGCCCCGCACGCGCCTTCGCGTGAAGCCTTCCAGGGCTCGTCAAAAGCCTCGAAGTAGAAGTAGCCGACCCCGGCGGAGTTTGCCCACGAGGTGAAGTCGGCCAGGTAGGCGGCGGCGTTCTGCGGGCTGGGGACGGCGGCGCCCACGGTCTGCCCGGATGACGGCCACCCGGTCTCGACGATGACCTGCCTGCCGCCAGCGACCTGCTTCACGCGCCCGTAGCAGGATGCCACGTACGCGGCGGACTCCTCCGCGCTCATTCCCTCCCAGTAGGGGTAGATGTTCATCAGGATCACGTCGCACGCTGCTACCAGGTTGGGGTGGGACAGCCAGGCATCCCAGGAATCGCTGGTCCCGGTCGGTATCCCCGCTGCCTTTACCTGCTTGATGTAACCGATCAACTGGTCCTCCGGCAGGGCGTTGCCCAGCAGCACCTCGTCGCCCACGACCGCCATGTCTATCCGCCTGGCGCTGGCCTGCTTGATAAGGCCGGCGACCTCGCTCGCGTTGCGGGCCAGGTCCGTGTAGATATCGCAGCCGCCGGCGACGCGCATGCCGTTTGAACGCGCAAGCTCCGGCACCGTGTCCCACTCGCCCTCGGAGCCGAACGTCCTGACCCAGCCGCTGTACTTCGACACCCTGCCCAGCAGCGAGCTGATCTCGGCGCTCGACACGGCGCCGCCGGTGGTCGGGTCCACTGACAGGTAAGGGCTGAAACATACGCCGTAGAGGCTGTTGGATACCGGCGGTTTAGGCATCTGCCACCTGCTGCTGTCGAAGTACATGGGCCGCTCGACGACGACACCGGTCCCCTTCACGACCCTCACCCGTGACGCCACCTGGTAGTTCGGTCCGGCGTTCTCGTTGACGAAGACCGTGGTCCGCGAGTGCGCGCCGACATTCACGGTCCTGGCCGGGAGGGCGCCCAGCTCCTGTGTCAGGTAATCTATCTCCACGGTAGCGTCGGCGCCGGAGGTGTTCTGCAGGCAGAGCCACTCCTCGAAATACGCTCCGGTGAAACCTTCCGCGAAGAACTTCTGGGTCTCGCTCGACGGCGAGCCCAGGGCGCAGTGCGCTCCCTCGAATGCGAGCCCGCTGTGCTGGAAGCTGTAGTACATGGGCCGCTCGGCGAGGAAGCTGCTGGCCGAGGTCAGAAGGACGCTCACGTCCTTGTCGCGCCCCACCTCCCCAGGGACCAGGACTGTCAGGCGCTGCCTCGCGCTCACGACATAGCGCCGTGACACGGGGCCTCCCTGGCCACCTCCCAGCTGATAGGTCGCCTCGACCGTGATCGCGGAGGCGCCGGGGTTCTGCAGGGTCAGCCACTCGTCGAATCCCGGCCGCGTGGTACCCTCGGCGAAATACCAGCGCCCGGACAGCGCCTGCGCGCCCATCACGCAGTGGCCGCCTTCCCAGTGGGAGCCGTCACCGTTCACGTAGTCGAAATACATCGGCCGCTCGGCAACCACCGGGCTGTCCGCCTCTAGCGCCAGCGATGATTCCACCCCCGGCCCCAGCAGGTCGTTGACCTTGAAAGTGGCGCGCGAGCGGGGCCCGACCGAGCCGCGCTTGACGATCTCGCCGCTCGACCGGGTCTGGAACCTGAAGGTGAGTCCGGCGGCTGCCGCGCCCGGGTTCAGGACGCAAACGTACTCGTCGAAGGCGCCGCCCGTGTAGCCCTCGGCGAAGTACCACGTCTTCGAGGCGGCGGTCGCCGCGAACACGCAGTGGCCGCCCGGCCACCTGCCCTGGTAGTTGAAGTAGATCGGGCGCTCGACGACCAGGTCCCGCTGAAGCGACGTCAGCACGACAGACACCTCCCGGTCCTGGCCAACGGCGGCGTTGACGTCGACCGTGTACCGCGACATGGGTTTTATGGAGTAAGTCTTGAGTTGCGAGCCACCCCCCTTGAACATGAAGGTAGCGTCGATGCTGGCGGTCGTGCTCCCAGGGTTGGCGATGCACAGGTACTCCTGGAATCCGCTCCCGGTGTAGCCCTCGGCGAAGTACCAGGTGCCCGGCGCCGCTGAAGCCGTGGCCGCGATCGCCGCGCCCGGAATAAGGAGCGCCACGATAAATGCGCAGAGGGTGCCCGCGACGACCGCCGCTGCGACGGCCGACCTCGTCCTCGGTTTCGGTAAAAGCCTGCGCTTACGCAAGGTCACAGCATACCTCGAAGCACTTTCAGGAAATTCGCGCGCGGCCGGGCCCGGACCGTTTCCCGTTATTGCGCTGACACAGAATCTGACTCTGGCACTATTTATATCGGCCGGAAGGCGGCATTCTCTTGAGCTGAGCTAGCAGAATCGGGCTCGTCAGGGGGCCGCCAGCCCCTGTTTGACCCTCACTGGCATAACTGGTAACTTGAGTGACATGACCGACTCCAAGAACTGCTGGGACATCAAGAAGTGCTCCGCCGCACAGTATCTGAACTGCAAGGCCTATCTTGAGAACAAGAACTGCTGGGAGATCTCCAACCCGCGAGGCTCGCGCAGCTTGATGCTGTGCCTTCAGATGGGCTGCCCGGTCTACGAGCTCTACATGGACGAGATCGACAAGGAGATAGAGTACAGGCTGCGCATGATGTTCCCGTTCCTCGCCAGCATCGAAGAAGGCTCCAAGCCCACTCAGGAATAGGCGGTCGCCGCGCGCCGCGCGATCTCTTGCCAGAGCTCCTGCACCCTCAAGTGAAGGTCTTCGAGGGTCCCGTTGTTCTCGATGACGATGTCTGCCATCTCCAGGCGCTTTGGATCCGGCACCTGGCTTGCGATGCGGCTGCGCGCCTCGTCCTCGATCATCTTCCGCGACTCGACGAGCCTCTTCACCCGCGCATCCTCATCGGCGGTCAGCACGACCAGGACGTCGAAGACTCCGGAGACGCCGGTGTCCACGATCAGGGCGGCGTCCAGGACCGCGGCGGGCACCTTGCCGCCTCCGAGTCCGTCAGCGTAGGAGGTGACGCGCTTCACCATCTCGGAGAAGATCGCGGGGTGCGTGATGCTGTTCAGGAGCTGGAGCCTGTCGGGCTTTCCGAAGACGAGCGCCGCGAGAGCCGCGCGGTCGATGTCTCCCCGAGAGTCGAGGATTCTGTCGCCGAACTCCTGCACGAGCTTCTGGTGGGTGGGAGTGCCGGAAAGGACCACTTCGCGCGCCACCTGATCGGCGTCGACCACGAATGCGCCGAGCCGGAGCAGCTCCCGGTCGACTTCGGTCTTCCCGGAGGCGATGCCTCCTGTCAGGCCGACGATGGTGAGCCGCTCGCCAGCGGGCCCCCACACCTCAGGATGGCCCAAACCTACTCCTGCTGCCCTTTGCGCTTCATGTCGGCAAGTATGGATTCGAGCGACCCGTCTTCGCCCGCTCCTTCGCGAAGGCTCTCTTCGGCCTCGACCTCACCGGCTTCGACCGGCTCCGGCTCCTCCGATGCCTCCGCCACTTCTTCCGCCGTGGGCTCTATCGCTTCTACCGCCTCGGCAACCGCCTCGAGCTCTTCAGCCGCCTCCTCTATCGCCTCCGCTACAACGGCTTCGACGACGGCCTCCTCGATGGCTTCCTCGATAGCCTCTTCGACGATCTCTTCAACGATAGCTTCCTCGATAGCCTCTTCGACGATCTCTTCAACGATGGCTTCCTCGATAGCCTCTTCGACGATCTCTTCAACGATGGCTTCCTCGACGGCTTCCTCGATGGCCTCCGCCTCGGCCTCCGCGTAGGCAGCCGTAGCGCTTTCGAGCTCACCGCCCTGTTCCGCCGCAGTGACCTCCGCCTCGATGTTCTCGACCGCAGCCGCGATCTCAGCCGCCTCGGAGGCGATATCCGCCATCGCTACGGGAGGCTCGGCCGGCTCGGTGTCCGCTGCCTCCGAAATGCTCTCCTCGAACTCTTCGGCGTCCACGAGCTCGGGCTCGCCGGCAGCCTCATCCTCGTAGCGGTATTCGACCTCGCCAGGCGCGGAGAGCTGCTTGAGGCTCAGCGATATCCGACGGCGGTCGAGGTCGATGTCGATTATCTTCGCGTCCACCTCTTCGCCGACGGACACGACCTCTTCGGGGAACTCGATGTGCTCCCAGGCGAGCTCGGATATATGGACGAGCCCTTCCACGCCCGGCGCTATCTCGACGAAGGCCCCGAACGGCACCAGCTTGGTGACCTTGCCGTGTACCGTCGACCCTGCCGGCTTCTCCTTGGCGAGCTTCTCCCAAGGGTCCTCCTGCGCCTTCTTCAGCGACAGCGAGACCCGCTCGCGCTCGAGGTCCACGTCCAGTATCTCGACGGTGACCTCGTCCCCTACGGCGAGCACTTCGGAAGGATGGTCGACGTGGCTCCAGGACAGTTCCGAGATGTGGATCAGCCCGTCCACCCCGCCGAGGTCGACGAACGCGCCGAAGTTCACGATGCTCGACACGGTGCCGGCATGCTTCGAGCCCTTCTCCAGGCTCTCCAGGAACTCCTTGCGCTCGGTCGACTTCTGCTTCTCCAGGTACGCCCGGCGCGACAGGACCACGTTGTTCCTGTTCTTGTCGAGCTCGATTATCTTGGCCTCCAGCGATTGTCCCAGGAACTGGCTGAGGTCTTTCACACGCCTCATGTCCACCAGCGACGCCGGCAGGAACCCGCGCAGGCCGATGTCCAGGATGAGGCCTCCCTTGACGACCTCGATGACCTCACCCTCCACTATGCCGTCCTCGTCCTTGATCCGCTCGATGTTGCCCCAGGCACGCTCGTACTGGGCCCTCTTCTTGGAGAGGATGAGGCGGCCTTCCTTGTCCTCCTTCTGGAGGACGAGCGCCTCGAGTTCATCTCCGGGCTGGACTATCTCCGCCGGCTTGACGTCGTACCGGATCGACAGCTCGCGCGCCGGTATCACGCCTTCCGATTTGTATCCTATGTCGAGGAGGACCTCCTCCTTGTCGACCCTCACCACCGTCCCGTGCACGATGTCGCCTTCGTTGAATATCTTGATAGTGCCATCGTAGTCGGGCACTTTCTGGCTCTCCTCTGGCGGCAGTCCGAGGCTCGCCAGCGACTCCCTTGCCTCGGCGCCGGTCAAAAGGCTCTCTTCGTCTTCGTCCATCTCCCTTGCGTCCGTCTCCGCAGGTTGCGCAGTCTCTTCCATCGGTGTCTCGTCGGCGTTTGCAGCGTCGTCAGTGGTGTTCAGGTCCTCGTCTGTCATCGTTGTTTTTCCTTCCAATAGCCGGTACGTACGCTATATAGAAACACATACCTTTTGACCTCGCAAGTTGGCCGCGCGCGGCCTCTCGCGGCCGGTCGGCGGGTGGGTGCAGGGTGCGGCTCTCGGGCTCGTCACGCATGGCGTCATGGGATCATTGCTTGGCCTGGCCCCAGTTCTCGTAGACGCCGATGTCGACCTTGAGCGGCACAAGCATGTCAATGGCGCCCATCATCCTTTCCCGGACGAGGCCCCTCAGTTCTTCGACTTCATCGGGGGCCGCGTCGAATATGAGCTCGTCGTGTATCTGCAGGGTCATTCGCGAGCGCAGTCCCCCCTCCGCCACCGCGGCTGCCGCGTCGACCATCGCCTTCTTGATTATGTCGGCCGCCGTGCCCTGCAGAGGCGTGTTGATCGCCAGCCGCTCGCCGAGCTCCCTGGTCTGCCTGTTGGGGCTCGCCAGCTCGGGGATGAAGCGCCTGCGGCCGAGCAGCGTCACCCCGTAGCCCCTCCTCGTGGCTTCTTCGATGCAATCGTCGCGGTATCTGGCGACCCCGCCGTATGTGGCGAAGTAGGTGTCGATGTAGGCGGTGGCGTCCTCCATGCTTATCCCCAGCCGCGACGACAGCCCGTAGTACCCCATGCCGTAGACGACCCCGAAGTTGACGACCTTAGCCATGCGCCTCATCTCGCCGGTGACCTCCTCGGCGGGCACCCCGAACACCAGGGACGCGGTCTCGCTGTGTATGTCCGCGTCCCGCTCGAAGGCTGCCAGCAGAAGCCCGTCGCGGGACATGTGCGCGAGCACGCGCAGCTCGATCTGCGAGTAGTCCGCGACCAGCATCTTCCAGCCCGGCTCCCCTGGGATGAAAGCCTCGCGGATCTTTCGCCCGACTTCGGTACGGACCGGGATGTTCTGCACGTTGGGGTTGCTGGACGAGATCCGACCGGTGGCCGTGGCGGTCTGGTTGAACAGCGAGTGCACCCTTCCTGTCGACTCGCACACCAGCGCCGGCAGCACGTCGAAATACGTCGACTTCAGCTTCGAGTACTCCCTGTACTCGATCACCTTGACGGCGATCTCGTGCGAATCGCGAAGCGCCTCGAGCACCGACACGTCTGTGGAGTAGCCCGTCTTGGTCTTCTTCTGCGCAGGCAGGCCCAGCTCGTCGAACAGGACCTGGGCGAGCTGCCGCGTCGAGCCTATCTTGAACTCGTGGCCGGCCAGCGCGTAGATGTCCTGCTCCAGGCTGCCCAGGATGCCGGCGGCTTCTTCAGAGAGCGACCGCAGCGCCCCGGCGTCCAGCGCAACCCCCGTCTCTTCCATCTCTTTGAGCACGAACGCGAGCGGCAGCTCCACCTCTTCGAGAAGGCTCCTCATCCCGAGGGCGTGGAGCTTCTCTTCAAGGACCGGCTTCAGGTGATAGACCCTGCCTGCGTCGGTGGCGGCCTTCACGTCTTCCTCGTGATACCAGTCGCTGTCCGGCTCGTCCAGGAGAGACGGCTGGACGCCGCGCTCGCGCCCTTCCTCGTGCCCGGCCACCGTCACCGACCCGCCCAGGTTCCTCTCCCAGATGTCCCAGAGGTGGTACGTCCCGAGCGACGGGTTCTCCAGGTAAGCCGCGAGCACCGTGTCGAAAGAGACGCTCCTTGCGACGATCGCTTCTTTGTCGAGCGCCTCGAGGGTCGCCTTCGCGTCGTGAAACCATTTCTCGACGCCCTCCGACTCCACGAGAGCCCGTGCTGTGCCGAACGCCCCGCCGTCATCCGGCCGGGCGACCATTACGCTCTTCGCGGTGGCGAGCGCCAGGGCGACCAGCCTCACTTCGCAGAAGCCCGAACCACTGAGGATGGAGGACACCCCCACGGCCCCGGCCTCTTCCGCCTCGCGCGCGAAGGATGCCAGCGCGCTCATGTCGGACGGATCGACCATCGCATACTCGATCGACTCCCCATGGGCCTCGGCGCCCTCGGGCAACTGGGTGCCGTACATCTCCATGAAGCGCTTGGCCAGCGTCTTGAACTCCAGGGCGGAGAGGTAGTCCAGCACCTCGTGCTTGTCCCAATCGGCAAACGAGACCGTCGTGATATCGAGTTCGATGGGCACGTCGGTATCGAGCCGGGAGAGCTTCCTCGAGAGGAACGCGATGTCCCGGTTCTCCTCGAGAGCGCTCTTCCTCTTCGCGCCGGTTATCTCCCCCAGGTGCTCGTAGAGCCCCTCAAGCGAACCGTACTGCCTTATCAGGGCCGAGGCCCCTTTCTCGCCGATGCCGGGGACCCCGGGGATGTTGTCGGAGGCGTCGCCCTTGAGGCCGGCCACGTCAGGAAGCTGCCCGGGGGTGACACCGTACTTCTGGAGCACAGCCTCCGGGTCGAACGAGACCGTCTCGGTGATACCCTTGGCGGTCATCACCACCCTGACGCCGGGCCGGACCAACTGGAGAGTGTCGCGGTCGCCGGTGACGATGACAGCCTCGTCTCCCTGCTCGGCGGCCCTGAGAGCGATCGTCGCGAGCACATCGTCGGCCTCGTGGCCCGTTACGGTGACGATCGGTATCCTCATGTGGCCCAGGAGGTGCTCGATCATCTCGATCTGTCCGCGCAGCTCGTCGGGCATGGTCGGCCGGTGCGCTTTGTATTCGGGGAACTCATGGGTCCTCTTCAGTTCGGAGCGAGGGCCGTCGAGGGCGACGACGACCGCGTCGGGCTTCTCCTCGTCGAGGACTTTCAAGAGCATGCTGGTGAAGCCATAGAGGGCATTGGTCGGTTGGCCCCCGGTCGTGGTCATGGTCGCGGGCAGCGCGAAGAAAGCCCTGTAGGCAAGGCTGTGGCCGTCCAGCAGCAGTACTTTTCTTTCAGCCAAACCGCGCGCCTCTC
>Ga0209538_1000026_pt1 | contig 89706 bp, 79 predicted proteins | sample BarGraNGADG00211_2_FD_184492 | JGI IMG/M metagenome (GOLD analysis project Ga0209538, IMG submission 184492) | Arctic peat soil microbial communities from Barrow, Alaska - Barrow Graham LP Ref core NGADG0004-211 (SPAdes) (version 2) | ecosystem: Environmental > Terrestrial > Soil > Wetlands >... | reverse complement strand
TTGATATCCGCTTCCCTGCCACCACCAAAGCCCAGGAAATTTCAGACCAGCTCAAGGCGTTCTACCAGGAACGCGGCCTCGGCATCGAAGTGCTTCGGTTTGATGACGCCCTGCCCAAAGACCCACATGCACCGCTAATTGGCAAACTGACTGAGATTGTAAACGAGGTCAAGGGTACCAATTTAGTTCCTTACACCATGGGTGGAGGTACTTATGCCCGCAAACTACCCAATGCGTACGGCTTCGGCCTGGACAGTGACTCACCCCGGCCGGATTTCTTCCCACCCGGGCACGGCAATGTGCACCAGCCCAATGAGGCCCTCTTCTTGACAGATTATTTTGAGAGCCTGAAAATCTTGATCAAGGCCATGCTTTGGTTGGACGCGAACGAGGAATGAGCTTCTTGGGGATCTGCTGGAAGGAACATTGTTTTTTTCCTGTGTAGGGAAGGCTGAAAAGCCTTCCACGCCTTATCTTGTCATCCTGAGCATCCTTTGCGAAGGATCTTCCAGATGAAAATTTATTCTAGAAGATTCTTCGCTGCGCTCAGAATGACAATAAGATCCATATGCCACTCACTGGCACACAATAAATAAATTTTATCCCACGTAGAGGCAGAGGCAAGCGCATCGCCTCGTCCAAGTTCTGTTATCCTGAGAATCCTTTGCGAAGGATTTACTGGAGGAGACTTGCTTTGTAAAGATTCTTCGCTACGCTCAGAATGGCAGTTGAGGCAAGTTGTTTTCGATCTACGTGGATTAGGGCTGTTCATTCCCCCAGCGCTGCCAAAATCTCCTGCGCACTGTGGCCTTGCAAAGAAGGCAAAACCAGTTCCGCCATGCCAACGCGCTCGGTAGGGCCCAGGCCAACTGCTTTCATGCCGGCTGCATGGGCGGCTTCTACACCGGCGGTGGCATCTTCGACCACCAGGCACTTGGAAGAGGGCAAGCCAAATAGATTAGCCCCCAACAAAAAGAGATCTGGGAAAGGTTTTGACCGGGCAGGCGCGTTTCCATCCACCACGCCATCCACCAAAGCGCCAATCTGCAAGCGCTTAAGCACCAGCGGCGTATTCTTACTGGAGGAAACAATGCCGCGCTTCAAGCCCATCGCTCCCAATTCTTCCAGAATTTCTTTGGCACCCGGCAATAAATTGGCGGAGCTCATCTGTCTGACAAGTTCCAGGTAGTAAGCATTTTTTCGTTCCATATAATTCTGGGCTTCGGCGTCACTTACTGCTTTCCCCTTGAGCAGCAAGGCCAGCGATTCCCGCCGGGAGACACCGCGTAAGGCTTCATTATCTGCACGGGTAAATGGCAAATCCAAATCTTCCGCCAGGTGCTTCCAGCCCTGATAATGAAATTCCGATGTATCGGTGAGCACGCCATCCAGATCGAAAAGAAAAGCTTCAATCATTTAACATCCTTCGCACGAATGTCCACGCTTTCTTCTTTACCGTGATACCAGAACTTAAACGCCAGGCGTGTCCAACCATCCGGAAGCTTTGGGTCAACGCTCCAGCCTTGGTCTTCAATTTTTAGGCCGGCAAAACCAAAAACCGCAACCTGCCAAAGACCCCCAGCGGAGGCTCCATGAATGCCGTCGCCAGCATTCCCGCGCACATCTTTCAGGTCTGCCTGGGCAGCCCGCATGAAATTCTTGTAAGCATTTTGCATATCCCCCAAGCGTGTGGCCATGATAGCCTGGATGGACGGCCCCAATGACGAGCCATACTCCAGGTCCGTCCGTGGGGTGTAATAATCAAAGTTGTGCTTCTGGATTTCCAGGTTGAACAAGTCAGGGTGCAGATACATCAGCATCAGCACATCCGGCTGTTTGAGCGTCTGGGTCTGGGCTGCGCCTTCAACTCCTAAAATACCCTGAATCGAGTCCGTGCGCCCCGCAAACACCTGCATATCCAGTGTTTTCAGGCTAAAGTAGCCGTCAAATTGTTCAATCATGCCCGATTTTTCATCGAAAGCCAGGTATATCTGCTCAGCTTTTCTGGTCCATTCAGAGACCTGCTCGTCCGTCATTGACAGTCGCTCTGCCAGGGGCAAAAATTCAGCCGGGTGCTGCGCCTTCAACCATGCGTAAAGACTTGCAGCAGTCTTAAGATGCCAGCGGACCATGTAATTGGTATAGGCGTTGTTGTCAATGCGGTCGTGGTTTTCATCCGGCCCGATGACGTTTTTGATTTCATAGCGCTTTTCTGTCTCAGTCCACTCCAGGCGGCTGGCCCAGAAGCGGGCGGTTTGCAGCACAATTTCCGCGCCACGTTCCACCAAAAAGCGCTCATCCCCTGTTGCCTTCCAGTATTGCAGCACGGCATAGGCAATATCGCTTGAAATATGGATTTCAATATCCCCGCACCAAATGCGCACCAATTGGGTGGGGTCTTTATGGTAAGGTACCCAAGATGGGGTTACTTCGCGTCCATCCGCGGCACTTTCCCACGGATACTGCGCGCCCTCAAAACCGTTTTTGGCAGCTTTTTCCATTGCACCGGGCAGATTGTGGAAGCGATAGGAAAGTAAATTGCGGCCTATCGTGGGATTGGTGTAAGTAAAGAAAGGTAGCATGAAAATTTCGGTGTCCCAGAAGGAATGGCCGCGATAACCTTGACCGCTGAGGGTCTTGGCGCCAATGTTTACGCGCTCAGAATGCCTGGGACCAACGATGAGCAGGTGGTAGATACTGGCGCGCATGGCAAGTTGGGCTTCATCATCACCTTCGATGACCACGTCTGAATGTTGCCAGTCCACCCGCCAGAGCTTGCGGTGAGTTTCCAGTTCGGTATCCCACTGCACGTCATCCAGATTTACAAGTGTGCCGGCTGACAGTTCTTGCTTGAAAGGGGTCACTTCAATTACGACTGCTTTCCAAACAGTAATTTTTACCCGCTCCTTCAAATTGCTTTCAATCACCTGGGTGGGATGGTTGAAGACGTTCCAATAACTATGCGCAGCCCTCTCATCGCTGCAACACAGGGTTTGCGACATCTTTAGCTTGATATTGGTGGCTTTTGTCTTCAGTGAAAGCACAAAGTTCTTGCCTTCTTCTCTTTGATCCACCGAATCCCAGTGCTTGAGGTCCAGGTTGCTGGCTGCCCCATCAAGACCGGCTCGTAAGGTAACCTTACAAGAATAGTTCTGCGGAAGAATCTCCAGCTTCTGCATGCACAATCGCTCATTGGCCCGGCTGATAAAACGCGAAAAGGTCAGGTCAGTCACCTTGCCCTGCGGGCTTTTCCAACGCACTTCGCGCACAAGCAAGCCATCCTTGAGGTCCAGACTGCGCCGGTAGCCAAGCACCTCGCCACTGACAAGTGAGAAAGTTTCCCCATCCAGGTCCACAAAAAGTTCTGTCCAATCCGGTAAATTCGCCAGCTCTGTAAACGAAACTGCCACATCATCGAAGACCCCATGCGCAAAAGTGCTGTTATTCTTGCCGGGGTAATACTCCTCAAAGCTGCCACGGGTGCCCAGAAAGCCGTTGCCCTGGGTGAAAACCGTCTCATAATGAGCTATCCGTTCCGGTTCAAAACTTTCCTCAACCACCATCCAATTATGGTTAGTCACTTGGATCTCCTGTGGATTACCCGTTCCGGGCAAATTCCAACAATTCATAATAGTTCGCTGTAGCCAGCCCAACCACATGGTCGGCGGCCCCGTAATAAACGTAAATCTGGTCATTTACCCGTAAGTTGGCACTGGCAAAAACCACATTTGGCACATCACCGCGCAGCTCCCAGATCTCCTGAGGCTCCATAATGAAGGGTTTCGGGCGATTGATCACCTTGGAAGGGTCTTCCAGATCCAGCAAGCATGCCCCCAAGCGGTAAACATGATCGGGGTTATAGGCATGATAGATCATCAACCAGCCTTCTTTAGTTTCAATCGGCACGCCGCCGCTGCCCACCCGGAACGAATCCCAGCCATTATCGGCGCGTGGCCCAAAAACTGGCTTCATTTCATCCAGTGGCCAGTTCACCAAATCTTCCGAATAAGCAATCCAAACCTGCGGGGGTCGTCTGTGGAAGGCCACGTATTTGCCGTTGATCTTGTGAGAGAAAAGCAAATGATCCTTGTTATCTTCACCGTGCACCAACGCACCGACCTTTTCCCAGTTAACCAGGTTTTGGCTTTTGGCAATCATCGGCGTGACCCCGCCGCCAAAATGAGTCGGCTGGATGGGGCCTTCAGAGCGAAGGCCATAGGCTGTATAGGTCATGTAATAGGTGCCGTCAATCTCTGTAGTGCGTGGGTCTTCAACACCGCGCGCGTCCTCATCCGATTCAGGTGAAAGCACCGGTTGACTGAATTTATTCCAATTAATTCCGTCCTTACTCACCGCGTAACCAATGCGGCTCAACCAGTCCAGCCCCTGGGCGCGGTAATGCATGTGGAATAAACCGTTCGCGTAAATTACCGACGGGTTGAAAACGTTGTATGTTTCCCAATCAGAACGGGGATCTGGCATCAAAATAGGATTGGATGGATGGCGTTTAAGCAGCATTAGTTACTTCCTCAATTTTAATTTGTTCGTTTTTCTTTTTAGAACGGCTAATTCTATCCTTCACGGTTAGATTTGCCAGAAGGCTGGTAAAAACTGGGCCAAAGAAAATCGTGAGCCCAAATAAAGGAATTCCCACAAGAAGTACAACCACCAAACCCACCAGCAGGATCGACATGAAGCCTGGATTGCCGGCTAAGAGTACCTGGCTGTTCCCCCAGGCTTGCCGTAAATGCATAGTTTTTTGTTCATATAGAAAGGGTAAAGTAAATAATTGCAGAACTAGCCAGATAACACTCAAACCCAAATAGATGCCCAGTAGTAGCTTTCTGCCTGGAAATTCCTGAGCGTGGCTGGTAAGGTAGAAGTCACCGGCCAAAAAAACCAGAACCAGCAAGTTGACAGCTCCCCATTTCCATCCGATGCCCCAGGATTTTTTGAAATAGCGCCAGTAATCCAGATGATCCAGAGGTTCGCCAGCGGCTATGCCGTTACAGTAGGCTGTTAAGGCAAAAGTAGCCGGCGGACCCGGAATAACCAGTAGATTTGAGAGCAGCCAAAGGGCATCGACCACCAACATGGTCCATAAATCCTGCCAAATGGCAGCGATAGCTCTCCCGAAGAGGGAGAGCACAGCACGTAAGTTGTTCACTTGCCTTTATCCCTTAATTCCTGCGTACGCAACCCCTTCAATGTAGTAACGACTGAAGATGAAGAAGAGGATCAGCACTGGAATGGCATTAAACATGGCACCCACCAGGGTGTAATTCCACTGGGCTTTGTACTGCTGCTGGAAGATGCTTAGGGCAACATTCAGCACATACTTATCCGGTGAGTTGAGGTACAGCAGCGGCTGCAGGAAGGCATTCCACATCGATTGGAACTGCAGGATCAATACGGTCAGGATCGCCGGCCGAGCTAGCGGTAGAATGATCGTTCGGAAGGTTTGCAAGTGGGAAGCACCATCAATAACCGCTGCTTCTTCCATATCCTTAGGAATGGACTTAAAGAATTGGGTCAGTATAAATATACTGCCAGCTCCCACCAGTCCAGGCAGGATCAACGACCAATAGGTATTGATGAGGTGCAATTTTGTCATCAGCACATAGGCCGGAATCAGCGTTACCGCGCCGGGGATCATCATCGTTCCCAACATGAAGTTGAAGATTGCATCGCGACCCGGAAAACTCAACCGGGCAAAGGCATAGGCTGCCATGGAGCCAAAAATTACCTGGCTAAATGCGACCGTTACCGCTAAAAATCCTGTATTGAGCAGCCAACGGGGGAACGTGCCACCCTGGCCAATATCCGTATTCCAGACTTTTACCCAGTTTTCGACGTGCCAGGTTGCAGGAAAAAACTTGGGTGGAAAGGCGATAATTTCAATATCCGTTTTGAAAGTTCCCACTGTCGCCAGGATAAAAGGCGCCAGCATCACTAACCCGATTAAGACCAGTGCCAGGTAGCGCAAGAGGGAAGAAACGGTTTTCTTTTGCCGGGCTTCTTTATTGGCTTGTTTACCAAAATCCAAGGCTTCCGCTTGTGTTGTCATGGCGCTCTCCCTTAGTATCTCTCGGTGCCTTTTTCAATGCCGCGGCGCTGAATGAACGTGAAGATGAAGATGATCACGGCCAGAATGAAGGCCAGAGCAGATGCATAACCCATATGGATTGGACCGTTAATGCCCAATGCCTCCTGGTAGATGAGGAATACCGGCGTCAATGAAGTCTTAAGCGGGCCGCCTTTGGTAGCCAGGTAGACCTGGTCGAACACCTGCAGTGTTCCAATGGTACCCAACACAACCACCAACGAAATAATTGGCTTGAGCATCGGCAGGGTAATTTTGCTGTGCATTTCCCGTGGGCTGGCACCTTCCATGCTGGCAGCTTCATAAAGCGCTGGGTTAATATCCTGCAGTGCAGCCAGGAACATGATCATGAAGGTGGGTACGGTGGTGAAGATATTCTGCACCATAATAGCCATCCAGGCGATACTAGGACCACGGAAAAACCACTGGGTGGACGGGATTTTTCCGCCCAATGCTTCCACGATCATTTGGATGAGGCCGCGAGGATCACCCAACCAGTTGACTGTCGTCCATTTAGCACCAAAAAGACCCCAAATGGAATTAAAAAGCGCGTTGATGTAACCGCCTTTCAGGTAGAGCCAGACAAAAATCAGGGTGATTACGACCGATGAAGTCACACTGGGGGCATAGAAGATGGTGCGGAAAATCTGTTTGCCTTTCATTGGCTTATTCAAAAGAACTGCCATCTGAATGGCTAAAAACGTTTGGATCGGAACTACCAGGATTGAATACCAGAGCACGTTATAGAGTGCCTGAAGGAAATCTCTTTTGGTCGAGTCACTAAAACCTTTGAAAGCCTCGGCATAATTAGCTAAACCTACCCAGGTTGGGCGGGTGAAGATGTCATAGTTGTGGAATGAGATGTAGAACGCGAATAAAACGACGCCGATGGTAAAGGTGAGTGTAACCAGCAGATAAGGAGCCAAAAAAGCAAAACCAGTCAGTGTCTCGCGTCTCAGGCGTGTATTGCCCCAAACTTTGTTGATCATACGGGCAGCTACTAAGCCGATGACAGCTGCTCCGACTGCAATGACTGCCAGAAACGGCAAGGCTGTAGCTTTGACTTCCTGGAAAAAGACCGTGATAGAGTTCATCACCTTTGGCCCGCCCATAGTCGGGGCGTTCAAAACAGCGATGAGCAGCAAAACCACAAAAATGGACACAAAGGTAATTATCGAAGGTAGGGCGTGGAACTGTTTAGGCTTGCTGGGCTCTGCATGCATCTACGGAACCTCCTGGCTGTCTTAAGCCTGTGAATGGTAACTTGGGTACTCCGAAATTTCGGAGTACCCAAGTGTGCGCAAAACTGGCGCTAAATTATTTACTATCCAGTGCCGTCTGGGCTTCAGCCTGGGCTTGCTTGAAAGCTGTTGCTACATCCTGGTCACCCAGGAAGATGCGGTCCAAAGCCTGTGAAACTGCATCGTTGATTTTACCGGTGTTTGGTCCCCAGTAAGCGACGATTGTATCGGGTAATAAACCACCTTGAGCAATGGCCTTGTCGTTGGGGTCTACGATCAGGTCCGCCTGGTCAGGATGGGTGCTGTAAGCAAAACCGGTCTTCACGATTTCGGCCTGGTTATCACGGCCAGTAGCATAGATCACGAAGGCAGCAGAGGCCTTGGGGAACTTGCTGGAGGCGTTCACGCCAATACCATTGGTGAAGATGATATCGCTCTGGTTCTTGGGTCCGGAAGGAATCGGTAATGCTTTCCATTCAACGTCAGCAAAGGTTGTCTTCATGGTGTTGACCATCCAGCCACCTTCAGTGGTCATACCGACCAGCTTCTTACCAATCGCTTCACCGCACCAGCTAGCACTCACATCAGCTGCGCGAACCAAGCTTTTTTCTTTGAACATATCAGCGACAAATTGAGCGGCCGCCAATACTTCGGGGGTATCCAGGGTTGCTGTCTTGAGGTCTTTGCTAACAAAGGCGTTGCCATAAGAAGTGGCAAAGGGAGAGAAGCGCGCCCAATCAGCTCCCATGCAGAAACCGCCGTACTTGCCGCCTTCAGAAATTTTCTTGGCTGCAGTACGAACGTCTTCCCAGGTCCATTTGTCAGTGGGTTCTGCGATACCGACTTCCTTGAATACCTCGGGCAGGTATACCAAACCGAGGGTGCCCCAGTCTTTTGGCAGAGCATAGGTTTTGCCGTTCTGAGTGAAGATGGTCATCAGAGCGGGGATGAAATCTTCCCTGGTAACTTTAGCCTGGGCCATAAAATCGTCCAGGGCCATGATTTGCTCGGTGGGAGCAAAGGCGGTCATCAGTTGGTCATCCACATAGAAGACGTCCGGAGCGGTACCGCCGGCCATTTGGGCCTTGAGTTTGGTCTGGAAGTCAGCAGGGATGGGGCTGTAGTTGACTGTTACAGTGGGGCAAACAGCTTTGAAGCGTTCAATGGTTGCCTTGTAAACAGCTTGTTCGGACTCATCACCCCAACCTGAGAAGGTAATGGTGGCATTGGGTTCGACTTCGATGGGGCAGGTTCCAGCGGCCGGTTCTGGCTTGGTTGGTTCCGCTGCGGGAGCCTTGGTAGGTTCCACTGCGGGAGCTTTGGTAGGTTCCACACCTGGTGCCGCGGTTGGGGCTGCGGCTGGAGTGGCACAGGCAGCAAGAATCATGCTGAGTACCAGGATTAAGGAAACAACGGTCAAAGTTCTTTTCATATTTCTCCTTCTTTTTTTCACATCTTTGGTTTTGGTTTCTTTACAAAGATGATGATTACAACTAATACTCAGCCTGGCTCAGACGTTCCGGTGTTTGCCTTTGGGATGATTCGCGAACCATTAATTCGGGCGTAATCAGCTCTTTGGCAGGGTCAGGGTATTTACCCGTTTCCAGCCACACAATCAAACGTTCCATGATCAGGTTTCCAATGCGGTCAGCCGGTTGATGAATACTCGATAATGACGGATTGGACAGCCTGGCAGCAGGGACGTCATCAAAACCAACCACACCAAAATCCTTACCGACAACCAAACCTAATTCTTGAAGTTTGGCTATCACTCCGAATGCCATTTCGTCGTTCATGGTCACCACGGCAGTTGGCCGGATATCAGCAGGTAACGCAAGCAAACGCTCCAACCCTGCATACCCAGCTGCTTGGGTACCTTCTCCACGGAAGACAAGGTGATAATCCAGAAGCAGGTTATGCTTTTGGACTGCATCAAAGTAGCCTTCCATACGGTCATTGCCAACTCGGCTGTCTGAAGGCCAGGCAAGCGCGCCAATGCGCTGGTGGCCTTGCTGAGCCAGATGTTCGACTGCAAATTGAAGGCCTGCACCGCCATCCACATCAATATAAGGGAAATTCTCTTCACCGGTTGCCCGGCCAAATGCATAGAAAGGAATCTTGTTCTCCACTAAAAAGTTGGTGGATGGTTCCTCATGGTTCACCGTCGAGAGTACAAATGCATCCACCCTTCTGGATTTGATCAACTCTTTATAATTCACCAACCGCATTTGAGCATCTTGATGGTAAGGGAAACATAGAAAATTGTAGCCGTGCAGCTCTGCAGTTTGGAACATGCCTTGCAGAAACTCGTCCAAAATCGGATTATATCTACCCGGACGCGCCGGTATCCAGGAGTAGCCAATGGTTTTTGATTTTTGTACCCGTAAAGACCGAGCGGTGAAATTAGGGTGATAATCCAACGCCGTGATGGCCTCGTAAATACGTTTTTCAGTTTCCGCAGTGACCCGCGCTTTTTTGTTCAGCACTTTAGAGACAGTCTGAAAACTTACATTTGCCTTCTCTGCAACATCCTTGAGCGTGGTTTGCTTTTGCATAACTCTCTCTGGAGAATGATTCGTGCGAACGTTCGCCTTAATTAATAACCCGGAATTTCAAAAGAGTCAAGGTTTGCTTAATATTGTATAAAGGGTTTATTAACAGCATGCCACCCAAATTGACAGGGCATTAGGGTTGAGGATTAAACATGGGAACTCACTGTTCAACCTCGCCCACAAAGGCAATTCACCACTTCAGATCCCATACGCAGCGATTTCATTTCATGTCCCAAACCGCTCAGCGTTCGACTACATCCACAGCTGTATTACTGCCCTTTACTCTCGTGAACCTTGCCTGGTTTAGCAAAGGCGAATAACCTACAGTGGGTTTAGCAAAGGTTAATAACCGGCTATTTACATTCCCTCGACAATCATATATAATTGTTTTTTGCGTATAAACAACATTTCCGCCTGAAAGGAGGTGAAACTTACAATGGCAACAGTTTCGTTACGTGCAAATGAATCTCAGGACTCGCTTCTCAAGCGCTTTCGCAAGAAGGTGGTGAAGAGTGGTGTTCTCAGTACTGTGCGCCGCAAGCGTTGGTTCATCTCCAAAGGCGAGCAGCGAAGAATGGACAAAAAGAAGGCAGCACGCCGCACCGTCCGAAAGTCCTTTGAAGTTTAAGTGAGGTTGCATGGCTAAAGAAGAAGAGAAAATCACCATGGACGGCACGATCATCGAGGCCCTGCCGGGCACGACCTTTCGGGTAAAACTTGATAATGGTCACCTGGTTCTCGGTTACCTCGCCGGTCGCATGCGTCGGGCTTATATCCGCGTATTGCTGGGGGATGTCGTTCGGGTTGAAGTGTCTCCTTACGATTTGGACCGCGGCCGCATCGTTTATCGGCAGCGCCGCAATGGCCCCTCAGATAAGCCAGAAGTCTAATTCAAATAACCCCATGGCAAGCCATGGGGTTTCTTTTTTGCTGGGGCTGAGTTGTGTCTGCTGCAAGAATTACCTGCCACAATTGGCTTGCATTTTCATGACATATCCCTCCCCGGGGCTTACAATTTAATCCATGACCCCCACTTCATCGACCGGCCAAATTCGTCGCCTGGACCCCAAACGGGATCTTTCCCGTGTGGCGGACCTGGTTGAGGCTGCCTTCGGGTTGCAGAACGACCCTGAAGGTTCTTCGGTGGTCAGCCAAATGCGCAATTTAGCCACCTTCTACCGCACCTACCCGCTGGCTTCTACCCTGGCCACCAATCAAACGGGGTTCGTTTGGGAGGAGGCCGGCCAACTGGTTGGTAACATCAGCCTGATTCCCTTCCACCGCCGCCTTACCCCCATCTTCCTGATTGCCAATGTGGCTGTTACGCCAGGATTTCGCGGTAAAGGCATCGCCAAGGCGCTCACCCAACATGCCTTGCGCTATACCCAGCAGTGGGGCCACAGCGAAATCTGGCTGCAAGTGCGCTCTGATAACCAGGTGGCCATTCGCATGTATCAAAACTCGGATTTTCACTTCTTTGGAGCGATTTCCCAATGGGCTAAATCTGCCGATTTGAACCTGCCCGGCATCCCGCTTGGGTCTTCCCCAAGCCAATTCGAGACCCGCAAGCGCCAGCCTTCGGATTGGCCTGAGCAGAAAATCTGGTTGGATTGGGCTTACCCCAGGGAAACGCGCTGGTATCAATCTGTAGACCTGGCTTTTTTTTCACCCTGGGCCTGGCTGAACCCACTCAGATGGGGGCAATTAATGCGGCTTGAACACCTCTGCTTGCTTGAAAACAGTCGGCCGCGCGCGTTCCTAAGCCTGCAAAAGACTGAAACCAAAACGGATGGCCTTTGGCTGGGCTTACCGCAAGACCCCGACCTGAACCACCTGGGGCGTGAACTGCTGAAGCAGTTTTTGAAAAGTCAGTGGCAAGGCAAGCGCCTCTTTGCCGAGTATCCGCTGGGGATGGCAGAAGAGGCCTTCACCAGCAACGGCTTTACCAGGCTGCGCGACCTGAACTGGATGCGCTACCGCTAGACAAACTCTGGCGCCACCCTCTCTAGTATTCCCTTCCTGGGTTTGGCTGGGATTTGAACCCAGAACCAAGCGGATGAATGCTTTATTTCAACTCGGCTATAAAATCAATCTGTCGAATTAACGGCAGGCGTTACCGGCAAGGGCGGGAATTGGCGGAGAAAACCGCCAGACGTTGAATTCGCCGTTTGGGGCCGCTTCCCCGAAAGTGCGGGCAACGCCCCGCACTTGTCCGGTGCACGCGGTGTTGGGCCGCTTTTTCCATGCCGCTTCTGCTATTTTTAATATTTACAGATTAGAAAGATACTGCTTAAACTGTTCAAATTGCCAGACTTCACAAGTAGATGAAGCCGCCTTGAAACGATTGATAAGTCTTCGATCTTCAGTGACTAAAACATCTGCGTCTCGAGCCGCGGTAGTAGCGATAAGAGCATCTTTTGAGTGGCGTTTTTCAGGAGAGCGAATTTGGTCAAGAGAGATTCCGCTTTGACTACCATCGCCATAAGTTGCCATCCCGTATCTTGATATACCGTATATAGCTCCTGCTGTAGAGACAATATGTCGCTTAATGTTGAAAACCTTTTCACGTTTATCAATATCCACAATTTTACTCAATTCATCATCTTGAACATGTGTGCAGAGAATAACCACCTTATCCGAATCGGTTAAGTGATTGATATGATCCGCCAAACCTGGATCGGCTATGATCAGATCGTAAATGTGAGTATCAAGCATGAACTTTAACATTTGTATATGGCAAATATGAAGCTGGTTAGATAATACTGGGTCTTATTGCGCCAAGGGCGGCACAACTAATAGATATACTGCAAATAATCTGTATAACAAGAAAAATTAGTATGCTATACGGTTCCATATAATGTTAGACCATAGTTCTAATTTTAACAATTTTCTAATTTACATACTCTAATTTTTATCAATACCTTTAAGCTTCTGATAAAGAGCTTTTATCGAAACCAATCGGGTTTTGGCATCATTCTAGCTAGTCTATGAATTACCAAATTTTTTTGAGCGTTACAATACGCAGAACGCTTTGTTGTGCCGCCGCTGATTTTGGAGAACTTTATTTTTGAAGTGCAATTACCGAAATTTTGCCCAAGTATTCTGTAAGCACATATTCAAACGAACGAGAAACATCAGGCGCATTAGTTGTAGCATGTCCAACTTCGTGTAAAAGGGTAGCGGCGTAACCAATTAAGGAGTTTAGTTTACCGCGCTTAATAATTATGGCTGGAATAGATGAATCCCATACACCTTGAGTATCGTCAGTTGTAACTCGCATTGTTTCCGAAATGCGAACTGCTGGAATACGATAACTTGGGATACCGACTAAAGAAATAATCTTTGGCGTAAATTCAAAAATCCGACGCTCTTCTTTATTGAGATTATTAATATCAACAAATTTATATTGAAAACTCGTATTGAACTGTTGAATATAGTTTTCAACTGTCCGAACTTGCGGACCGCCAGTTAAAACCTGTGTTTCCAATTTTGATTTCTGTTGTTCTGTAATTACAACTACTTCATAGCCATCAGACTTAACATTGCTGATAACACCGGGGACAGTTTGTAGTTCTTGTTCAGTAAAATAAACCACTTGTTTTTTTTCGTGCATGAGATTGAGCGCCATTTGACTGATTTCAATCCACGACATTTCATCGCACTGTTCGCCAGTTGCCCGTTTACTTATTTGGTCAATGAGTGAATTCTCAACCGTTTGACTTTTTGCGTTTTTCAAAATAGATTTCACCCTGTCTGCATAAGTGGTTCTGCCTACGTTTAGCCTTTCTCTGTTCAATTTCTTTTTCATATTATCTGTCAGGCTCGTAATATTGTATGAAAATAGAAAATTTGGCTCGTCACTGGCTAATACACCCAATATGTAAACACGAGCTGTATTTTCTTTTCGTTCCAAAACTTGCCCGTAAGTATTTGTCTCTAAAATATTTTCGCCAGCGAATTTTAGGAATAGTGATTTAGCTCTTGCTATATCTGAATCGGTTAGACCCTTCAAAATAAAATCCGTCCCTACAATATTAATTTTGGTATCGTCATAATTGACGTGCAGTGTAACAATATTATCGAATCCATGTTTGGGAACTTGCTTGAGACGGAATGTGCCAAAAGAAGAACAAATGAGAACGCCAATTCCTCTACGATGGAAGGTAGCGAGAGCGTCTTTAAGCCCTACACCAAATTTGCCGATAATCCCTGACGGAGCGTTGAGCTTTTCTTTATTTTCATTAAGTGTAAAATGCTCAATTTGTAATCCCCGCCCAAAATCTCTAATATGCCAATTGCCTCGTATATCTTTTGCTATTAGAATTTCGGCAGTTTTTGAAATAACTTGCTCGTCTAGTGCATTTGATATTACTTCACGCAAAGCGTGTTCAATCTCCCAATTTTCTAAGACTTCCTCAATATTTAGGTCGAATTCTCTCGTTGTCATAAATTCCTCTATGATTTATTCCCTAATTCTGAAGGAGCGGCAAATCGGTTTGCATTAGGCGCTCGGCGGATTGCGCCAGCCGCCGATGAATTGGGAAGGCGTAGTCGAGTCGCCTTCATGCTTGTTGGCTTTCCTTTATGAATTGTAAGACGTTTTTATGCCCCAGGTATAACTTTTTTCCCTCTTGCCAGGTCTTACCCAAAGCAAGGCCTCTTTAGTCAAGTGAAATTCGTAATTCCATGCTTCACTGATAAGTGGGCGAGGATTGATATTTGCTGGAAGATATTTTTGAATATTCTCGTTGATCTTCCAATTTGATTCAGATTTTTCAAATCTAGACCATCCAAGACCAATGTCACATAATTGCCATAAATTACCATCATCTGTTTCAAATATCTGTGAAATTAGTCCGTTAGCGATTTCTACATCCCAAACTCTTACAATTCGTTCCTGCTTTTTGGGTTTTCTTTGTGAGATTAAAGGCTTATCTTTTTCGCCTTTAAGTAATCTTTCATATGCTTCTTGTATGATTTCATCTGAGAGACCAAATTTTTTACGTATTGGGTGGAAAAATTCTGTTATTTTTTTATCCAAGCTATCAAAGAAATCTGTAAATTCAATCAATTCTTGTTGAAGCTGCAATAAACCTTTTTCGTCAAACATTAAGTAATTTTGCTCGAACCAAAAGTGATGAGCCAAATAATTTCTTTTAGAAAGTGCTAAATCGAGTAGTTGCTGAATATCGTCGGGGAATAAATGTTTTGCTTCGTTAATGACTTGTCCTAAAGTAAGCGAAAAAGAATATGAAAGTTTCTCATCTATACGTGGGCGAGTTATGCTTTCAGGTTTGTCAAAACTTGCCAGAGCATAAACATTGCATAGACCACGATGCAAGACTTCACTTTCAAAATATGCCGCACCAAATTGAGCAAATACTTCTTTGATTAATTCGGATTGATTATCCATGTTCTAGGTTTTTATTCCTTGTTATGCAAGGGGCAAGCCAACGAGTAGATATACTGCAAAAAATCAGTATAACAAGAAAAATTAGTATGCTATACGGTTCCACATAACGGTAGACCATCATTCTAGTTTTACCAACATGCTAATTTACAAATTCTAATATTCAAAAATACATTAAACCTTCTGATGAGATAGCTTATGACAAATGTGGCTATCGAAACCAAACGGATTATCATCGATTTCAAACCTTAGTAAACTTTATCCTGATCAATTATTAGGTCCCATAACGAACCGATATTCTCCTCCTGTGAAGTTGCCTGAACTGATTAATACATTCCAAACACGTTTGTCAGAAAGTTCTAATTCTAAATATTTCCCCAAGAGATTTAATCCTTTATTCTGAAGTTTTAAGCTACCTGAGAAATTTTTTAATCCTGGTATACTGTCTTGAATAAACTCCTGGGAGATTTGAAATTTATAATATACAGTGTCAATAAAAATTGATTTTTCAAATATTTTACCCTCACCTTGGCCGCTCTCAATGAGCTTACTTGTTCTCTTATCCATTATCCCTCCGTATATTTAATTCAATTTTTCTGACAATCGAAGTTTATTTTAAGACGATTCAACTTGAATTTAATCTTCATGCGGAATTCCCCACTTCGGATCTTGTATTTCCAGACTGTAATCAAGAAGCATCTTCATGAATTGTAAAGCAAAATACCCCGAAAATACCGGGGTAAATATGTCAGAGTGGAGGGAGCTGAAGGTAAAAAGTGGGCCCGGAAGGATTCGAACCTTCAACCAAGCGGATAAAGGCTTTATTCCAACTCAGCTATAAAATCGATCTGTTGAATTAACGGTTTGGCTCACCTGCCACCGATTTGAACAAGACAAGACTGCGTAAAATCACTTTTTCTACCAAATGGCCGCTGCATACCCGCGCCGAAGGCAGCTAGGTGGAGCCGGTGTTGGGGCGCTCTAAGATTATCCCCTATCACATTGTTCTTCGCTTTTTGGCAAATAACTTTCTTCTCTTATATTCCGACTGGCACTTGGCATATTGACATAATCTTCTAATCCAGGGAAAGTGTAATAGGCCACGATTTCAGGATGCGTTTTAGCGAGCGATTCCTGATAAACAGTATAGGAAGCCGAATTCTCGTTGCTTGAAAGTGTTGGTGCTTGTGTTTTACCAAATGGAAGAGGAGTCTGTGGATTATTCATTTAGTTATCCTTTCTGGCTCACACGCGGTTGCACCAGTTTCCCCGACAATCCGTTTGCGCTGAACAAAACAAAGGCCATCTTGCCTTGTAATAGTTGCCACATCAATAGGCCCTCCAACCCCCCTAATACCAACCGTGAGTTTTTGAGCGGTAATAGTTGTTCGGATGAAGAATATTGCAAGGTCAATACAATCTTGCAATGGTAATGCCTGCAATGGGATAGGTAATTGAATCTGATTAAGAACTGGGTTGAGCAATGCGTTTTGTTCGGGCGTGAGTTTGAGTTTGCCAAAAGTTTCGCCTAGCCTACCATCAAAGCCTTGAATCAGCCTATCAACAATTTCGCGTTGTCCTCCCCATGTTATACCAAATTCTCCTACTCCAGCATGCTGTGCAACTGGGTTTGGAATTCTTGGAATATTAATGATAAATACTTTGCCATATGGTTCTCCGTCATCGAACCCTGCAACAACGAAAGTCATGTTGGGGCCTGAGTAATCTGATGGCATAGCAGTATTCCATTGCTGCATAAAAAACTCGCTGAATTGTTGAGCAAATTCTAGGATTGGCAATCTCCTTGCATCTTCAGCAAGCTTGCCTTCAAATTCTGGAATAAAGCTTTGGGCTGTTCTTAATCCGATTGCTGCTTGCCCATAGGTTACTACCCCCACAGACGTATTCGGTTTTGCGAAAGAAAGCAATTTTGTAGCATTGTCGAAGTTGACATGAAGAGGGGGTGCATCTGGTGTTTGAGCGGTTAAAGTTAGGCGGCTTTCGGCTGCCAAGACAAGCCCTTCTGGGGCTTTAATAACTATTCCGAGCGACATATATTATCCTCCTGACAATATGCATATACATATTTATTCTATCACTGCTATTTTGCTAGCGGCCCAACTAGTGGATAACCTGCAAATAATCCGTATAAGTAGCTAATTCGGTTTATCATCCTGATAATAGCAATATGCTTGTCATAAGATAGCTTATCGAAACCAAGCGGATAAGGGAAGAATATATCTGGGATAAAATAATAAGTGAATTATTTAGTCGTTTTTATGTTTTCCTTCTCTAAGTATGCCTAACTTATCCAGAATTCTGTTTTTTGCATCGGCGGTTCCTTTAGGATCAGCGGTAGCGCTAAAAACTCTATCGTCCTTTACCTCGACCTGAAGCCAATCCCCTTCTTTTGCTCCTATGGGAAGCATGCTCTTGTTAACTTCTAGACGATCCTGTTGCTCTCCTACCAATAGGACAGCCAAATCTCCTTCAAAACGATCGATCATTGCTTTTGTTTTCATTATTTAACCTCGAATGGTATTGATATAGTTGCTGTTTTGTCATTTAGTACTGATCGAATTAATATACTCCATCTTCCAGGCGTGGTCGCCGCACCTATTTTCCATGACCAAGACGCTTTACCTGAAACATCAGCTATCTGCGGACCAAGACCTGCAGCCTGGCTTGCTCCTGATTTTAAGTTTACGGTTATCGAACAAGTTGCTCCTGGTAGAGTCTGAATGGTCAAATTTGCAGTACTACCGGCATGTATTGGGCTTGTGAGAGAAATAACGTCTATCGTGATATCTTCCAGAACACGAGGAGTTTCAGTAGGGAGCGTGGCAAGTGCAACAATTGCTTTAATCTCTGGCTGGATAGAATAACCGGTTTCATCAACCTCGACCTTAATTGTCCCGTTGACATCCGTCCCATAAATTTGTGCTCCAGAATTTATTATCCGATTTACCGTATCTGAATTAGGGTACCCATAACTGTTTCCTTTTCCTGCTGAATATATCGCCACGGCTGGATGAACAGATGATAAGAATTCTGCACTAGTGGAAGCATCACTCCCATGATGACCAACTTTTAATATATCGGCCTTTAATGGCAAACCTGCTGATATCATCTCTGCTTCGTTGTCTTTACTTACATCACCAGGGAACAAGAAAGATGTACCTGCGTAATCTAACCGCAGAACTATAGAATTTTCATTTAGGCCACCTTCAATAACATGTTCGGGATGTAATACTTCCAAGGTTAGACTCCCAATTTGAATTGAATCGCCCCGTGTAACTACAATTAAAACTGCTTTAGATTTTGTTATAGCATCCAAGAAATTCTCATAAACGAGTGTTGTATGAATTTCACCGTTTGTTATCACCCTTGATACTGGGAAATTTTTCAATACATCAACAAGGCCACCGATATGGTCTGAGTTTGGATGAGTTGCAATTATCAGGTCAAGGTTTTGAACACCTTGACTGCGTAAATAATCAACAACCCCGCTTCCTTGTTCGCCACCATCAATTAATGTAAATAATCCTTCTGGAGTACGAATAAGAATAGCGTCTCCTTGACCAACGTCAATAAAGGTAACAATTAGTTTTTTATCTGAAATAGGTAGAGTAGGAGAAGGATTAGGCGTGCTTATTTTTTCAATTGTCGGAGTTGATAAAGTTTGTTGTGTCTTCTCTACTTCCGCATATAAAGTGGGAACAATCTCTGTTTCCGAATAAATACTAGCAGGAACAGCTGTTATCGAACTAGTTGGAGTAGGAGAAGGATTAGGTGTGCTTATTTTTTCAATTGTTGGAGTTGGCGAGATGACTTCTTGATGTGCTTTAGGAGATGAATTGCATCCCAAAAGAAATACGGTTAAAAAAATAAATATAAAAAAAGTCCCCACCTTACGTAAATGTTTATCAGACATCTGGATATCCTCCCATTTCCCTGTAACTTTGAATCAAACTACTGATACATTCTAAACTAGTACGACAGCGATATGTAATAATGCTGACAATTTATTCCCAGATTTGAATTGTGTAGTACCCAATTCTTGGCATTAATTTATAAATTATAACTCGTTAGAACATCTGCTGAATAATTACCCTTGACTAAAATTTTGGACAGATTATTTAAAATATTAACAATTACCCCTTTTTCCTTATGTATAATTCATTTATGGATACCCTTTGTTTGACCGTTGACCAGATGCGCGCGCTGGAAGAAAAAGCCAATGCCCTGGGCGTGAGCTATGCCCAGATGATGCAAACAGCAGGCGAAAAAGTGGCAGTTGCCCTGCTGAAGCAATTCCACAAAACCAAAAACAAAGCCTGCCTGGGGCTGGTCGGTACAGGCAAAAACGGTGGAGATGCCCTGATTGCCCTCTGCCAGCTGCTAAGAGCAGGCTGGACTTGCAAGGCGATCTTGCCCAAAGCCCGTCAAACAGATGACCCCCTGCTGCAGCATTTCAGCTCGCTGGGTGGGCAGATTTTTAATGAGCAAAACACTGAGCCAGCCGATTCAGGCTTGGAAGCGTTGGTCTCGAAAAGTACCTGCATCCTGGACGGACTGCTGGGCACCGGCTTCCACGGCCCTCTACAGGAAGAAATTGCCGGGCTGCTCAGCAGACTGCAGGCATACCCCAAACTGCCATCCGTCATCGCGCTGGACTGCCCATCCGGTGTGGATTGCAGCAGCGGCAGCGCGGACCCACTCACGCTCAAAGCCCACACCACCCTCTGTATAGAGGCGGCCAAACTGGGCTTGCTCAAGTTCCCCGCCGCCAACTTTACCGGCAAACTGAAGTGCCTGCCGCTGGATTTGCCTGAAGCGGCTTATGAAGACTGCGAGGATTGCCCACGGCTGATCACCAAAGCGCTTGCCCGCCAGCTTTTGCCGCAGCGACCTCTTGACGGCCATAAAGGCAGCTTTGGCAGTGCCCTGATTTTGGCAGGTAGCCAACATTACACCGGGGCGGCTTTCCTGGCCGGCAGCGCCTGCCTGCGCTCTGGGGTGGGGCTCACCTACATGGCCATTCCGGATGCTATTTATCCCGCCCTTGCTGGGCAACTCCCTGAAGCCATTTGGGAGGTTTTGCCTGCCTCTGAGGGCTACATCTCAGAAGCCGCTTTGGCGCATTTCCCGCGCGTGTTGCAGCAAAAAGAGGCCTGGCTGATTGGCCCGGGTCTGGGTTTGACCGATGCCACAAGGGCTTTCTTTGAGGGGCTCTTTAAGAAGATTCTGCCCGGTATGGCACAGGTGCTGGCCACGGTAATTGACGCGGATGGGCTGCGCATCCTTTCAGGCCTCTCAGATTGGCCAAAGCTTCTTCCGCCCAAAACCGTGCTCACACCCCACCCTGGCGAGATGGCCGCCCTCAGCGGGCTCACCGTTGAAGCCATCCAGGCCGGGCGTCTTGAACTCGCCTGCCGCTACGCTCAAGCTTGGCAGGTAACCCTGGTGCTGAAAGGTGCCTTCACGGTTGTAGCCTCGCCGCAAGGGGAGCTACGTGTTCTGCCCTTTGCCTCATCGGCTTTGGCGCATGGTGGCAGCGGTGACGTTTTGGCCGGCCTGATTTGCGGGCTGTTGGCGCAGGGGTTGGAACCTTTCGCTGCTGCCACCCTTGGCGTTTGGCTGCATGCCAGAGCCAGCCGCTACGCGCTGCGGTGTGTGGGGCACCCAGCGGCAGTTTTACCAGGGGATCTGATAAAGGAATTCGGCAAGGCGCTGCGAAGCCTGGGTCGGTAGAACCAATTCTGTTGGGTTATGCTCCAGCCCAAAGTAGACACGCCGACATCCTTTGTCGCTCCACCCAACCTACAAGTGTGAATCCAGACAAAGGACGAAACCCTGACATACTTTGTCGCTCTAACCAACCTGCATGGCTAATAAAAGCTATTACAATTAGGCAAAAGCTGCAAAGCATTGGTCGTAACGGAGGCAAAAGTGACCAGAATACTGCTTGTCATCGCTTGCATCATCTTCTTTTTCACGGCATGTGCCCCCAATGAAGCGGGATTAAAAACTGCGGTTGAGACCGCTGCGGAACCAACTGTCATCCAGAATTTTTCGCCGTCTAAAGTAGCATCGGAACCCATAGTTTCTACAGTCATAGCAGCAGCAACAAGCCTCCCTACAAAACTGCCAACTCTGACCCCGCATCCAAGCGCGACCCCAATCATTAAAGTGGCGGCGGCTCCATATGCTACAAACTTCTCCAAGGCTGAGCTAAACTGGGAAGTTTTATTAGCGAAGAACAATACCCAGGTAACGCAGCCAAACGAGGCCTACGCGCTTGAGGCTTCAGGCAAGAACTCCATCATTTTTAGCAGTCCCAAGGATGTAATCGACGCCACTGAATTGGTAATAGAAGTGGATGTGACCATTGCGGCTGCTGAAGGTTCTGGGGATATGTCTGGCATCTTCTGCGGATACGTGGACGAGCAGACCGTTTTCAGTTTTGGCCTCAGCTCTGCTGGCTATGCTGCCATTCTAAAATCCAACGAGTCCAACAGCCTCTTGAGCGTAAGATTTGTCAAGTTATTTGATAGTAATGTGCAACAAACGCATCGCTTGCGCGCAATCTGCTCTGCAGAAGGCCTGGGGCTCGCGGTAGATGGAGATGGCGTGCTTCAGTATCCGATAACAGGTTTGAAGCCTGGCAGGATAGGCCTGTTCACGAAAGGCGCACAAAAGTACGGCGATAATGGAACAGATATTGTTGACGCCACCAATGTAAGCGTATTTGACAACTTCTCAACTACTGCCATGAAAGCTGAGTATGATTGGGCAAGAACGCGTCCCTATCCTTTCGATTACCTGAAGATCGGCGAAGTACTCTACGATGAAAGTTTTGCAGAGCCGGTTGGGACATGGAATCTGTATTCTTCAGCAAACCAGAGCGCTCAACTTGAAAATGGCAAATTAACACTTTATTCATCCAAAGCGGCTTCGATGACTTACTCAGCGCTCGAATCATTTAAAGGGTTCAACTCTGGTGTTGTGCTGGAAACAGATTTTACAGTTTTGCCTGGTGTGCCTGAACTTTACGAAGTCGGTTTTATCTGCGAAGTAGATTTTAGCGGCACCAATTTCTACACTATGTTCTATTGGGCTGGTGGTTCGGTGGATTTTTTCAAATTTGAAGACATGAAATGGAAGAATATAGGTAGCACCATCGTACTTGGCACAGACTATGAGCCGCCCTTAGAGCCCGGCCGAACCTATCAGCTCACAGGTATCTGCGGTGGGGGGTTTTTGGCAATGCTAATGGATGGAGTGCCACAGTTAATCATACAGATACCTGATCAGGTATTCCAAAAAGTGGGACCGGTCGCCTTAATGTCATCCAGTAGTGAAGCTGAAATACGCGTTCAGTTTGATAATTTTAAGATTAGCAGGGTTGAAGCAACTAAGAATTAATAGCCATCCGCGCGATGCCGATCAGAAGCATGCGCCTTAGGGTTTGCCGTGTGTTCTGTGATGGGAATGCGGTTGCGCTTTTGAGTGGCTCGGCCGACGGAAGAGCTCTGATTGAGCACACCTCACTGACCGAAGTTCTCAGACAAACCAATTCTGTTGGGTTACGCTCCAGCCAAAAGATGACACGCCGACATCCTTTGTCGCTCCACCCAACCTACATGTCTACATATCTGAACCTTCCGTTCTATAAATAAAAACTGACCCAACAGAAATTAGAGCCAGTTTTTGGTTTAATTAGTGATTGCGTTAAGGCGGGGAAGATTTACTCTTCCAGGGTTGTTTCCTCAAAATGAGCCTGGGGATGCTTGCAGGCTGGGCAGACACCTGGCGCTTCGGGGCCTTCGTGGATGTAACCGCAGTTACGGCATTTCCACACCTTGGGTTCCTCACGCTTGAAGTATGTACCCGAGGCTACCAGGGCTTGCAAATGGCGATAGCGGGCTTCGTGATGCTCTTCTATGTCCAATATTTCCTGGAAGGAGGTAGCCACATCTTCATAACCCTCTTCGCGGGCAATATCACGGGCAGTGCTGTACAGTAAGGTCGACTCTTCGTGCTCACCATCGGCAGCAAAGGCGAGGTTTTCGGCGGTGGTTCCCATTTCGAAGTGGTAATCCGCGTTAACATGGCCGGTAAAGTTACCACCTTTGCGCACCAGGTGATCGAAGAAGACCTTGGCATGCGCGCGTTCGTTATCAGCGGTCTCCAGGAAAATAGCCTCCACATGCAGCAGGCCCTCTTTTTTCGCTACACTGGCATAGAAAGTATAGCGGTTGCGAGCCTGGGATTCCCCGGCAAAAGAATTCATCAGGTTTTGATAGGTGCGTGATTCCTTAAATTCCATTGTGTGCCTCCATGGTGTTATGTTGACCAATAGTGATTGTTGCTTTCATTTTATCGCATCCTCAGGGTTTGGATTAACTTACTCGGGGGATTGGAATATTTATTTAAACCACCTGCAACGTGCAACAGTAGATACCGTCTTGAAAGTCAAGCCGAAAAATTGAATTGTCGGTCATATTCAGGATCAAACGGCTTTTGGTTCTTCAAAACACCATAAGCGATATGTAGTAACTTTCGCATAGAAGCCGCCACAATCGCCATGGTAGGAAGTCGCCTCTCACGCAGGCGATTTTTCAAGGCACGGACCACGGAATTGTGTGTCATTGCCACAACTGCTGGCATATAGAGACATGAACGTAATTCACTGCGCCCTTGTTTGGAGATACGTGTTTTCTTGTGAACAGATGAGCCTGAAGAAAAGCCCTTTGGATTGAGACCGGCATAAGCAGCCAATTGTGGAGCATTTTCAAACCCACTGATCTCCCCGAGTTCAGCCAATAACATTGCAGAGGATTTCTTGCCAATCCCGGGAATGGAAACCAAAAGATCTTGTTTCACCTTCAGGTCAGGTGTCTGGTTGATGAAGTTCTGGATCTCCTCTTCGGTGGCCACTATGCGGGCTTTCAAGTATTCCACATGGACTGATAGATCATTGATAACCCAAGCATCCTTTTCACCACTTAGTAGGCGGTTGCTTTCCTGCCGATAATTGGTTTGTAGATCATTCAAACGCCTCACAAGAGCCCTTAAATGCTTCAAGTCGGGGCTGAGAGGCTCCCAAAGAGCTGGTTTCTCCTTCAAACAAAACTCAGCAATCAAATCAGCATCCGCCTTATCGGTCTTATTGCGGTGCAACTTACTTTCTCCATAACGTTTGATGCGAGTTGGATTGACCACACTGACGTCATGACCTTGCCCGTAAAGATACTCGCTTACTTCATCTCCATATTGCCCGGTGGCTTCCAGACAAGCATGGACTCGGTCTACATGACGCGAGACCAGCCACTTATCCATTGCTTTCAAACCAGCAGGATCGTTGCTAATGACCTTGTGGAACTTGCCCTCTTCATTGATTAAAACCAGGTCAAGTGTATCCTTGGAAACGTCAATGCCTAATATGTTTTGCATTTTGCACCTCTTTCTTGATAAACTTTTGTTAGCATCGGTCAGGCGCATACATTGGATCATCCTTGTGAATGCAAGCTCATCTCTGGTATGCAGAGAGGCTTCAGATACCGTCCGATCTTTGTGAAAAATGGTGAGGGGATCAAATCTACGTTGCTGGATCTAGTCCAAAGGGCGAGACCGGATTCACCCTCACCTTCCTGATCGATGTTATCCATATGTCAAGCATATCTAATTCTTAATATACAAGGGCGAGATTGGTGCGTCTTTCACCAATCCGCCGACCATCGCTCTAATTCACAAACCATGGCTTGACACAAGGTTTAATTAATAAACAGGCTGTTCAATCTGCGAACAGCCTGTTCTTTATCATTACAACTATTGGTCTACGGCAGCATACCCACCACATCAAATGAACTCAATATCTCATCCAGCGCCTCAACATCGGAATCCGACATCATATTCACTACCAAAGTAATCAGCATAGAGGTCGGGTTCTTGATTGGCCGGGCTGAGAGCACAATCATGCTATTCTGCTGTTCGAGGCAGTTGGTGTAAACATCATATTTGCCTTCAAAACCGCTGTCAGAGTAGTCATAGCGGCCTTTGAGTTCGCAATCTGCACGGTAATTTTCGCGGTAAAGATCCAATAACTGCACGTAACCGCCTAATTTGGCAATCTCATTGGAGGCACCAAAAAATAGGCCTGGCTGATAGTATTCTGAGTTAAAAGCCTGATTGTCAGCCGATGCGATGATGGAGGCCCCGATCAGCGTATCACCATCGACCCACTTCGAACCATCCACCTGGTTCCATTCCGCAGGAACGCTGATTTGAATGGCGCCGGTGTCGTCCTGTACAGTCACAAATTGCCCTGAGGCCTGGACAGCTCCGGGTTGTTCAGTTGCCTGGATGCCTTCCGATACTGCAGGGGCAAATGAGAAGGTTTTTTCCAGTGAACGGCCGTTGATTTGCCCTTCCAGCGCTTCCTGTGTGGCAAAACGTAAAACCTCGAGTGAGTAGGTATCAGATGCTGAACGGGTGCGTAGAATATCGCAGTAGGATGACATGGTACCGTCAGTTGCTAAAACCAGGCCCTCAAGTTTGGTAATGATATCTCCGCCTTTGATGCCTGATTTATCCGCGGGTGAACCGGACTTGACGCTGGCCACCCAAATGCCTGTGAGGCTGCCATCTTCGTTGGCTATGGCCGTGCCATTCACGCCGATGGATTCAAAATCTACACCTGATTGAAGTTTGGCGATTACCGGACGTGCCTTTACTGAGTTGATAGCCAGATTCGTGTCGTTCTGATCTGAACCGGCATAATTGATTCCGACTACTTTACCCTCTGCTGAAAGCAGCGGCCCGCCCGAGTTTCCGGGGCGGATGCGCGCATCATGTTCAATGACCCCGTCAACTGAAGCCCAACCTGTTTCTCCCCCGGCATTGGCTTTGGAGATTATGCCTTTGGTTAAGGTGTATTCTGGGTCCCCAAGTGGGAATCCGGCAGAATAGACTTCAATACCTGGATCGGTTTTACCTTCGTACCAGGCGAAGTAGGGAAAGTCATCCCCTTCGATATCGATCACAGCCAAATCCCAACATTCCGAGACCCCCAGGATCTTCGCGTTGCGTGCTTTGGTCTCTCCTCCCACCCACACTTTGAGAAGGGCCGCCCCCGTAACCACATGGTTATTGGTTACCGCGATGCCACTTGGGTCAATGATAAATCCAGACCCGCGCCCGGCACTGTTGAGCATTTGGCCAAATTCAGGGTCCACAAAGGAACCTTGCGCTTCGATTTGAATGGTCGCCGATTTGGCTTCATCAATGGATTTGATCACCTTGGTTGGGATTTCTGTTGGCGCAGTCGTTGGGGTTGGTGCCACAGTCGGCACAACTGGAACCTCGGTCGCTTTTGGTATTTCAGTTGGGACAACTTTTACTTCCTTTGGCCCGGCACAGCTGGCAACAATAATAAGAATGATGAAAAGAGAAATAATCGTTCGATTGCGCATTGGTCCTCCCAATATATGATTGTGAAGCCTCAGTGAATATAGACAATATTATATACGTTTGTCTACTGTTTTCTTAGACCAATATTTGGCAATCTGATCGCTTGTACAGAGTTGTCCCGAGCGACTCATGTCAGGCGGTATTGCCTGATGACCAGAGGCTTCACTTTGAATTATTCGAATTCGATGCGCTACTTATTACAACTGTTGTGTAAGGCGCAATAAGTGAGTATTTCACCAATTTGCTAACCCCAAAGGCTTGGTCGAGTGAGGCTTTTTAATCTCATCCTCTCCCCTCAACGCTGGCGTCGGGCGCAATTGGTGTGGGTTTCACCAATCCACCGACTACACTCCGCTGAATATTCTTAAACTTTTACACAAGATCTTTTTGACGGATTGACCAGAGGAGGGTCAATCTCGTCCTACGGCTACACCCTACATCCATCAATTGTCCTGCGAATTAAATGAAATGCCTCTTGGGAAAGATCTACGAATTAACAATTGTTTCGTCGTAGGGCGAGATTGGTGTGCCTTTCACCAATCCGCCGATAATATTTTCGTGTATTAATAATTTTTTGTATCAATTTCTAAGCATTGTAAATGAATTAAAGCATGTTTAACTTGATCTATTCGGCGGATTGACCAAGACCGGGTCAATCTCGCCCTACAGATGCCAGACGTGAAACTTCCATAGGGTAAAATCGTCAATTACAGATAGTTAAAATAAACAAGCCACATTGCAGTGGCCTTGTTTAAATGAAAAGTCTCTTGGGCATACCTACCTCCGCCTGAAAGAAGTGGGACTGCCGATCGACTAATTTAGAACAAACTTGAACTTAAAATAAACAAGCCAACTTTCGCTGGCTTTGTTTAAATGAAAAGTCTCTTGGCAATGACCTACTCTCCCAGGGGACTGCTCCCCAAGTACCATCAGCGCTGGAGAGCTTAACTTCCGGGTTCGAGATGTTACCGGGTGTACCCTCTCCGCACAAATCACCAAGAGACAAATTTCTTTGCTCTTCTGAATAACATTTGTAGGTTTAATTTTATACCGATTGTTTTTGACTAAAAAGCACCGAGTTCTCCACATCACATGGGAAGCGCTCGAACATTAGTACGGTTTAGCTCAATGCATTACTGCACTTACACACACCGCCTATCAAGCAGATAGTCTATCTGCGTTCTTACTACCTTTACGGTAAAGAGATCTAATCTTGAGGCAAGTTTCCCACTTAGATGCTTTCAGCGGTTATCTTTGCCAGACGTAGCTACCCTGCTATGCCGTTGGCACGACAGCAGGCACACCAGAGGTCTGTCCATTCCGGTCCTCTCGTACTAGGAACAGCTCCTCGCAAATCTCTTACGCCCACAGTGGATAGAGACCGACCTGTCTCACGACGGTCTGAACCCAGCTCGCGTGCCGCTTTAACGGGCGAACAGCCCGACCCTTGGGACCTTATCCAGCCCCAGGATGCGACGAGCCGACATCGAGGTGCCGAGCGAAATCGTCGATATGAACTCTTGGATTTCACCAGCCTGTTATCCCCGGGGTAGCTTTTATCCGATGAGCCACGACCCTTCCACAAGGAATCGTGGGATCACTAAGCCCGACTTTCGTCTCTGTTCGGCGCGTTGGCCTTACAGTCAAGCTCCCTTGTGCCTTTACACTCTACGCCTGGTTTCCATTCAGGCTGAGGGAACCTTTGGGCGCCTCAGTTACTCTTTATGAGGCGACCGCCCCAGTCAAACTGCCCACCTGGCACGGTCCCGCATCCAGATAATGGATTGCGGTTAGGGTCTAGAGTTCATCAGGGTGGTATTTCACTGGCGGCTCCACCAAGGCTGGCGCCCTAGCTTCATAGCCTCCCACCTATACTACACAAACGAAATCCAAACTCAATGCCAAGTTGCAGTAAAGCTCCACGGGGTCTTTTTGTCCTACTGCGGGTAGGCCGCATCTTCACAGCCATTTCAATTTCGCCGGGTCTATCGTCGAGACAGTGCTCTAGTTGTTACACCTTTCGTGCGGGTCGGAACTTACCCGACAAGGAATTTCGCTACCTTAGGACCGTTATAGTTACGGCCGCCGTTCACCGGGGCTTCAGTTCAAAGCTTTGCTTACGCGAACCTCTCCCTTTAACCTTCCGGCACTGGGCAGGTATCAGCTCCTATACATCGTCTTACGACTTTGCAGAAACCTGTGGTTTTGTTAACCAGTCCCTAGAACCATTTCACTGCGATCTTTCAACGCTCATTATACATTCACATCAAAAGACACCCCTTATCCCGAAGTTACGGGGCTAATTTGCCTAGTTCCTTAACGATAGTTCTCCCGTTCGCCTTGGTATACTCTACCCATCTACCAGAGTCGGTTTGCGGTACAGGCACTCGAATTTCAACGTTTAGAAGCTTTTCTCGACAACAAGGCTTAACTCACTTCAGGCTCAAGGCCACGCTACGCTGTCTCACCTCAGAAGACGGATTTTCCTATCTTCCTCATCGGCTGACACAGAATACACCTGCATACCAATAACAGGCTGGTCTACCTCGTTGTGTCCCTCCATCACTCAATTCAAGTGGTCCCGGAATGTTGACCGGGTGTCCATCACCTACGCCTTTCGGCCTCGGCTAAGGTCCTGACTAACCCGACGCGGATTGACCTGGCGTCGGAAACCTTAGATATACGGCGAACACGGTTCTCACGTGTTTTACGCTACTTATGTCTGCATTCTCACTTCTGCCCGCTCCAGCCGTCCTTACGGTCGACCTTCACTGCTGGCAGAACGCTCCCCTACCAATCTTATCTTTCGATAAGAGTCCAAAGCTTCGGCGCTGTACTTAGCCCCGTTAAATTTTCCGCGCAAGATCACTCGATCAGTAAGCTGTTACGCACTTTTTAAAGGATAGCTGCTTCTAAGCTAACCTCCTGATTGTTTCAGTAACCTCACATCGTTTCCCACTTAGTACAGACTTAGGGGCCTTAGCTGTTGATCTGGGCTGTTTCCCTTTCGACCCCGAAACTCATCTCCCGGAGTCCGACTGCTATACTTGGAGTGTTGGCATTCGGAGTTTGAATAGATTCGATAAGCAATAAGCCCTCTAGTCCAGTCAGTGCTCTACCTCCAACACTAAACATATAACGCTAGCCCTAAAGCTATTTCGGGGAGAACAAGCTATCTCCAAGTTCGTTTGGCATATCACCTCTAACCACAGATCATCTCCTAATTTTGCAGCATTAGTGAGTTCGGTCCTCCACGAGCTATTAAACTCGCTTCAACCTGTCCATGGTTAGCTCACCTGGTTTCGTGTTTAATCCCTGCGACTGCACGCCCTATTAAGACTCGCTTTCGCTTTGGCTCCGGGTGTAAATCCCTTAACCTTGCCACAGAAATTAACTCGCAGACTCATTCTCCAAGAGGCACGCCGTCAGGCATAGCGCTGCGCACAGGCTTTCACCATAGCACCAACACGCCATTAGCCCTTCGACTGTTTGTAAGCTTACGGTTTCAGGTTCTTTTCACTCCCCTAACAGGGGTACTTTTCACCTTTCCCTCACGGTACTTGTTCACTATCGGTCGTCAAATGTATTTAGCCTTAGAGAGTGGACTCCCTAGCTTCCTACCGTATTAGCGTGCACGGCAGTACTCAGGTTTCCAGCGGGAGGATCGACATTTTCGTCTACAAGACTGTCACTTTCTATGGTTGGCTTTTCCATACCAATTCGACTAACGTCTCTCTTTGTAACTCCTATTCGCCGGACCCTACAACCCCGATCGATAAATCGATCGGTTTAGGCTTCTCCCCGTTCGCTCGCCACTACTTGGGGAATGGTTTCTTTTCCTCATGGTACTTAGATGTTTCAGTTCCCACGGTTCCCTTCCATCCGCTATGTATTCACTGATGGATGCTGATGGTTCGCACCAGCTGATTTCTCAATTCGGAGATCCCCGGATATAACGCTTGTTCACAGCTTCCCGAGGCTTATCGCAGTGTCCCACGTCCTTCGTCGGCATTTGACGCCAAGGCATTCACCGTAAGCTCTTAGTAGCTTCTCCACGTGATGCGGAGAAATCGATGCTCTTTATAAAAAAAGCAATCGGTTATATTTACTAAATTCTTACATTTTTTGTACGGTATGCATTCGTCGCAAGACTTCACATACCAATACGGCCTACAAATGTTATTCAGTTTTTAATGTACTCCTCGCCTTTAGCAGGCGATGCATAGACCTAAACTCCTTTAGATCCATCCATCTCGTGCCAAACCCGATTCTCCTGGTGGAGATGAGGGGACTCGAACCCCTGACTTCCTCCTTGCAAAGGAGGCGCTCTCCCGGCTGAGCTACATCCCCAATGTAAAGGTGGGCCTTTCAGGACTCGGACCTGAGACCTCGCCCTTATCAGAGGCGCGCTCTAACCAACTGAGCTAAAAGCCCGTGAGTCAGTCTTAGCAACTCAAAAGTGACAAGAAGCTTCCAAAAGGATTTTCACGTAATCTCGCTAAAGACGATCTCGTATACCGTATAAGATCGTTTACCACTATTTCAAATGGCGATTGTTTTTTGAAGTAAAGTAACTACCCTAAAGCAGTAACTTGGATTACTCCATAGAAAGGAGGTGATCCAGGTGCACCTTCCGGTACCCCTACCTTGTTACGACTTAGTCCCAGTCACCGACCCCACCTTTGATAGCTCCCTCCCTTACGGGTTAGGATACCAGCTTCAGGTGTTGCCAGCTCCCATGACTTGACGGGCGGTGTGTACAATCCCCGGGAACGTATTCACCGCAGTATAGCTGACCTACGGTTACTAGCAACTCCAACTTCATGCAGGCGAGTTGCAGCCTGCAATCTGAACTGAGGTCGGCTTTAGAGGATTGGCTCCGCCTCGCGGCTTGGCAACCTGTTGTACCGACCATTGTAGCGTGTGTGTAGCCCTGGATATAAAGGTCATGCTGACTTGACGTCATCCGCACCTTCCTCCGACTTAATATCGGCAGTATGATGTGACACTTGTAACACATCACGCGGGTTGCGCTCGTTAGCGGACTTAACCGAACATCTCACGACACGAGCTGACGACAGCCATGCAACACCTGTAACAGCTCCCCGAAGGGTCGGTCCGCTTTCGCTTCCCTACCACTGCTATGTCAAACCCAGGTAAGGTTCTTCGTGTAGCAACGAATTAAACCACACGCTCCGCTGCTTGTGCGGGGACCCGTCAATTCCTTTGAGTTTTAACCTTGCGGCCGTAGTCCCCAGGCGGTAGACTTATCGCGTTAGCTTGGACACTGATGGCGATTAAGCCACCAACGCCTAGTCTACATCGTTTAGGGCTAGGACTACCGGGGTCTCTAATCCCGTTTGCTACCCTAGCTTTCGCGTCTGAGTGTCAGTATTGATCTAGAAGACCGCTTTCGCCACTGGTGTTCCTCCAGATATCTGCGCATTTTACCGCTACACCTGGAATTCCATCTTCCTCTATCAAACTCGAGTTCTGCAGTTTAGAACGGCCTCTCCCAGTTGAGCCAGGAGCTTTCACGCCCTACTTACAGTACCACCTACACGCGCTTTACGCCCAGTAAATCCGGATAACGTTTGCCTCCTACGTGTTACCGCGGCTGCTGGCACGTAGTTAGCCGAGACTTATTCTGAGAGTACCGTCCTTCCTCATCCTCTCAAAAAGTGCTTTACAACCCGAAGGCCTTCTTCGCACACGCGGTATCGCTAGTTCAGAGTTTCCTCCATTACTAATATTCCCTACTGCTGCCACCCGTAGGTGTATGGACCGTGTTTCAGTTCCATTGTGGGGGGTCACCCTCTCAGGTCCCCTACCCGTCATAGCCTTGGTAGGCTTTTACCCTACCAACTAGCTGATGGGACGCAGGCTCCTCTCAAAGCGGATTACTCCTTTACTCTCAAATTTCTAAAATAAGAGAGACTATGCGGTATTAGCGGTTCTTTCGAACCGTTATTCCACACTTCGAGGCAGATCACCAACGCGTTACTCACCCGTTCGCCACTAAGACTGTATTGCTACAGTCTCCGTTCGACTTGCATGTATTAGGCGTACCGCCAACGTTCATCCTGAGCCAGGATCAAACTCTCCGCTAAAATTTATCACCTTTCGGTGTTTCGTTTTACGGAAAAGATCATTAACGAGGCTTGCATGTTTCTTACCTTTTGTATTGCATTCTTATCACTTTTCAGTTGTTAAGGTTCTGACTTCAAGAAGCCCGATTCTAAACCAAGTCGTCCAAGTCTGTCAAGGGTCTTTTTCTTGTTTTTCAGACTAAAGTACCGGCGTAATTATCACCCGCCGGTTCGGCTTTTTGCTTAGTATCGGATCACTCTCCGACCCAAGTTATTCGCTTGTAAAGTTCCTAGCTGATTATGGCTAACTACTCGCGTCTTGCCTTGGAAAGAGAAGTTTATAACAAACTCGTCTTCATGTCAAGGGCAAAAAAGAAACCAATTTCAAATTGCTTTTCAATTGGTTCTGCTTATGGGTCTTTCAGTTCTTAAAGTGCCGGTCGTCACTCCTGTATTCGGAGGACAAAAGACTATTATAGGCGCGGAAAACGAATTGTCAAGGGTCAATTCCCCTTTTTCTGGACCAAACGTGCTTTCTAATAGTGACTTTGTCTACTTATTGAGGATCCAATTCGCTTTCAGATAATCTTTTACGACCTTCTACAAGTCTTTCCCGGATCCGTTAAAAATACAAACAGAATGCGCTTTCCCCCTCGCGCACTCTGTTCCCCACAACCTTATGCGCCTTGTTTACCGCGCTGTTTCTTATCTGCTTCAGTGCGGCTTTGCCAGTCTTTGGGTAAAGGCTTGCCTGACCTTAAGCTGATTACAGCCTCGCTCAAGCACTCATATTGAAGTTTGATACCCTGACCGTCAGCCACATAATTTGCTGAATTGGTGGGCGTTATTCCGATCTCTCCTGCAGCCAGGCAGGCATCAATATTGGCTCCCATTAATATAAATTCCCAACCTTCCGACCGCTTTTCTTCGATCATTTTCTTCAACATGGCCGCGCTGGTCTCCCGCGAACTGTTCTCGTAGCCATCGGTAATAATAACGACGATCACCTTATCCGCACGAGTTTCTGGCTTCACGGCAACCTGTGCATTGCTGATTTTTCGAATTCCCAGTGCCACCGCGTCGTAAAGGGCAGTACCACCGCGGACGAAATATTGCTTTGATGTAAGAGGTTGGATATCGTTGAGGTCAATGCGGTCGTGCAATTCCTCAAATAGGTTGTCGAAAAGGATGGTGGAAACCCTGGTCTCCCCTTCCAGCTTGCGTTGGGCTTCCAGAGTGCTGTTAAAGCCCCCAATGGTGTCTGTCTCAAGCCCACCCATCGAGCCACTGCGATCGAGTATGAAAACTAATTCTGTTCTCTTCATGTAGACCTCCTTTATTGATCTGAGGTCTAGTGTACAGTTTATAAATGCGCTTGTGGTTGCCCGGCAGGCGACATTTTTATGCGCCTAAGAGTTCCTGGTCAAAATCAAATAAGGCGGCATTTACCTGGTTGATGTCGTATTGCCTTTTCTCCAAAAACCACATCACAATCAAGTCGCGTTTATGGCAGGGACTGAACGCATACCCAGCCTTGGCCAGCAAGTCCTGTGCTTCATCGATGGAGAGTCTCAGACCAATCGTAAACGCTAAGACCGTCCTTTTAGTCGGATTGTAGACGCGATTGGACCGTATCTTACTGAATAACTTGCGGTCAATATTGGATTTCTTATAGGCGGTGACATCGCTGATTCCCTTGGCATCAATCAGTTTGAGCAATGCCTCCGAAAAAGTCACTTCATGTGGAAAATCGATCTTGATCTCTTGCAGGATTTCATCTGAACCCTGCCGCATCATGGCTGGCGCTGCCATTGGCAAGTCTTCTGATTCCTGCGGTAAGCGCCTGTAGTAATGCTCTTCCACATAATGGTCGTCAATGTAGCTTTTGAGGTCTTTTTGGAGTTTATAGCCCAACTCAGCGGTGGAGTGCCCATACAGCACCATGGTCACATCCAACTCGTGATCCATCAGGTAGCGTTGGATCTCATCCAGCGCGATTGCCAAAGCTTCTTGCCGTGGGTAGTGGTAAATCCCAGCCGAAATCAGTGGGAAGGCCACGCTTTTAAGCTTGTTGGCGCTCGCCAGCTCAAGGCTGCTCCTGTATGCCGAGCGCAGCAACTTTTCCTCATCCTGATTGCCTCCTTGCCAGATAGGGCCAACCGCGTGAATGACATATTTCGCCTTCAGATTGAATCCCGGGGTAATGACGGCCCCACCAACCGGGCAACCCCCAATCTTCGCGCAAGCCTCGGCCATTTGTTGAGAGCCGGCTTTGTCAAAAATAGCCCCGCAAACGCCGCCACCTTCCACAAGTTGAGCGTTGGCAGCGTTGACGATGGCGTCAGTTTCCATGGCGGAGATGTCATTTCGGATGATTGTCAGCGGCATAGCACTTATTCCCTCTCTGATCTAATTATCTCCCATTTTTAACAAATCATTCAGCATCCTTTGAAAAGTCAGGAATGCATTGGCTGCCTTGGTTATATTCTCTGCCCTTGTCGCTTTATTTTTGAGAAATTGGGTACTTCAGCTATCCACCAATCCAATAGTGTTCCTATACCAATAAAAACCTTCCTTGCCCAATATGTCAATCTTGGTTTTATAATTTCTCTATGCAAAAATCTATCATCTTGCATAAACTATCTACCAGCCTTCTGATCCTGATGCTCATTTCAGGCTGCATGGCAGCCAGCCCCACCCCTGCAAGTACATCTCTTCCTCCAACACAGCCCATCCGAAACACGCCAGTCTCCACGCCAACCTTTCTCCCACCCACCCCCATACCTTTAACTGCTACACCCAACCCTATGTGCACTGAGCAAAAGGGGGAATGGCAGGCGGATGCGCTGCCAGCTGAAGGCGTAAATGCTGCAGTTCCATTTAAAATCTACCTCCCTCCCTGCTATGGGTTTGACCCAACCCACCGCTACCCCTTGTTGATCCTGCTGCACGGGTCAGGTGATGCCGGGGATGAAAACATGTGGCCCAATCTGGGCCTTGGCGAAGCCATGGATGCCAAAATTGCCGCTGGTCTACCACCCTTCCTGGTTGTTTCCCCACGAATCTCCAACTTACAAGGTGATTATTTTGGCGTCAGCCAGACCATCGCCAAAACCTTGGTAGCTTATATTGATGCACATTACAACACCAAAACCAGTGCCGCATACAGGGCCCTTGGAGGTCTTTCCTACGGTGCCCTCTGGACCGTGTTAACAGCGACAGTCTACCCTGAGCAATTCAGCAAGTTGGGCATGCACAGCAATGTTGTGCAGTTAAATGATATGGTGGCCTTCTCCCAGAAAATGCTCGCTTTGAGAGCAGACAAGCGTCCGCTTATCTGGTTGGATGCAGGGGTTAATGACACTTTCCTCTGGTCTGACACCAAGATGGATGAAGTACTCAATAGCGATAGCATCGCTCATTTTTGGCATCTTGGCGCAGGTGGGCACGACCAGGACTACTGGCGGGCAAATCTGGATGAATACCTCAGTTTTTACTCAGCCGGTTGGTAAACCCCATCCCCACCCGCCATACTTCCTGATTTAGGCCTCATTCACCCGCCACAGGCATAAAAAAGCCCTTACGGGCTTTATCTATTTTTTTTCTTGTTGCCTGATAGCTTTTAATGAGCGCGCACAGGCATTATCCAGGTGTTTATTCAGCGCTTTCACAGCCTTTTTGATATCTTTTTTTTCAAGGGCTTCCAAGATGGCAAGATGCTCATCGGTTAGAATGCGCACATTGCGGGCAGTCTGGACCAGCACCATCGTACGAATACGCAACGACATATCGTCCACTGATCGAAAAATCCGAAAATAAGTGCTGTTATTTACTTTGGATGATAAGTACCCATGAAACTGAACATCAGCCTGGGCAAGAGATTCCTGCAATTCGTCTGCTCCTGCAACTTCGTTTGGAATTCCCAAAACAGCATGAAGATCCGTAAAATCTTCTTCGGTCAATAACGAACCCACCTTCTGGATGGCATAACCTTCCAGAATTTTGCGAACTTCATAAACATCGGAAACATCATCCTCATCAATCATCGAGACAATCGGCGTCTTGTAATAGTCAGTAACCACCAGGCCATCGTGCTTTAGCATCGCCAGAGCCTCACGCACCGGGGTCTGGCTAACTCCAAGGTCACTGGCCAATTGGTCGATATTCATTGGCATTCCGGGCACATACTTATTGGTGAGAATATTGTTCCTTAAACGCTGATAGACCCTTTGTTGAAGGGAATCGACTTTAAGTTTTGATTCCATGAACACTGATCCTCCCTTTGCAGGTTTAGGTTCTCGTTAATTTTAATCCACCTGTTCAACTGAACTTAATTGTATACCTAAAAATTCACGTGTAAAGGTTAAAAAGTCTTTCGTGTCGCTTCCAGTAATGCAAATACGATATTTGTGCGCAGAAGCCTGCTGTTTATTCAGGCAAGTGTGACTGCTCAACCCTTCTCTGATTTCAAGAACAACTTCTTCCGCTGGGTCGATGATCTTTACTTTTTCACCTAAAGCTTCTGCAGTCTCCTGGCGCACGCAGGTGAGGTCGGTGCAGCCAAAGATCAGCGAATCCATACCAAAATCTTCAAAAGGCTGCAGGTATTCTTCCACCAGGGTCTTGATTTGGGCTTTGTTCTGGATTTTGCCCTTCTCAGCCAGGCGCAGCAAGGTGACTGGCACCGATTCAATCACCTGTGCTTTTGGGTTGAGTTCCGCCAGCTTTTTCTGATAGGCATGCGAATTGACGGTCAGTTCAGTGCCCTACACGCCAATGTGACGGGAGCCAAGCTCCCTCAAGCTTGCCCGCACGCCGGGCTCGATCATGCCCAATACCGGGATGGCTGTGATTTGTTCCCTGACTGCCTCCAAAGCTGCCACGGAAGCCGTGTTGCAGCCAATTAGGATGGCCTTTACCCCTTGCCCAGCCATCTAGGCGCAGCATTCCAAGGTATTGCTGCGCACTTTTTCTGGTGCCTGGGGTCCATAGGGCTGCCTGGCCGTATCGCCCAGGTAAATAAGGTCTTCAGCCGGTAAGAGGTCCATCATGTACTTCACGACGGCCAATCCGCCGGGGCCGGCATCAAAAACGCCAATGGGTTGATTTGCCAGGCAGGCTTTTACCTTATTTGTGGCCATGGGAATCTCCAGACTCACCTTCAACTAACGCTAACAACGAAAGCGCCAGGAGTTCCGTGCGTTCACAGAGCGTTTCGAGTACAAGGTATTCGTCGTGGCTGTGTTCCCTGCCCCCTACCGGCCCCATGCCATCAATCACTGGGATGCCAAAACCAGATAGGTTATTGCCATCCGAGGCCGCCCCGCTCATTGAAAACTCAATTTTGATATCCATCTGCTCAGCCGCTTTGAGCACTGCGGCTTCCAATAACTCCGAACCAGGCCTGCGAACCAAAGGCGGCCGATGGAAGTCCCCACTCACCCGCACCGTAGCGCCTGGCACGTAGGTTTTGTCGGCTAGCGCTGCCATTCCGGCTTCGACGCGCTTCTGTTCTTCAGGGATGACGATGCGGCTTTCAATTTCAGCGTGGGCTGAAGGCGCTACGATAAAAGCCGATTGGCCGCCTTCCACAAAGCCGGCGTTCATCGTAGTCAGCAGGTCTTTCCTGGCCAGGTTTTCAGCGTTGATAATCTGGTGAGCCATTTCAAGCACGGCGTTGATGCCCGTTTCCGGTGACTTGCCGGCGTGGGCAGCCTTGCCTGTGACGTAAACATCAAATTTGCCGATGCCTTTGCGCGTGTTGATGACCTTTCCATCGGGTTGTGCAGGCTCAAAAATAAAGGCAAAATCAACTCCTTTGGCCAGTTCAGGTAGGTAGTTTTTTGAGCTGGGGGAACCCATTTCTTCATCGGTATTCAATAGCAGCTTGTAGGCAAAGGGAATACCACCGCTGGCTTGCAGGGCTTTCAGGCCGTAAAGCAGCGTAATCACACCGCTTTTCATGTCAATCACCCCCGGTCCATAGGCATTTTTTTCGTCAGTACTGAAAGGCCATTCCGTACCCAAGGGAAAAACCGTATCCACATGGCCTATAAAGAAGAAGCAGGGAGTGGAGGCGTTTTTAGACTCGAGCAGCAGGTGCTCGCCGTAGTTCCCCCCATCAAGGCGGCTGGCTTTGGCGTCAAGTTCCGGCACCAGTGATTGGAAAAAAGCGATGGCTGCATTTGTGCCCGCTTTGTGCTCGCTGGGGCTTTGGATTTCCACCGAGGTCTGTAAAGTCCGGAGCATTTCCTCGCGGTGGGCTTCAATGTAAGCCTTTATCCGTGCCTGGCGTTCTGTTGGTGTGGCTGTCATTGGTTTCCTTTATCCCGGGTAAGTTCTCAGCGTTTCCGCCAGCCGGCAAATCCCATTCTCAATTTGCGCGTCTTCAAGAGCACAGAACGGCAGGCGAACAAACTGGTCGCCTCCCTGGGTGTAAAAACCGCGCCCATCCGTCAGCTTAAGACCGTGTTTCAGGGCATGCAGCATCAAAACGTCGGCTTGGACGCTTTGCTTTACAAATGAGCCGATGAAGAATCCCCCATCCGGCCGCTTCCAGTCGCTAAATTCTGCCAAATTCCCTTCCATGGCATCAATCATCACGTCGCGGCGATGACCATAAAGTTCCTTCAAGAAAAGCAGATGCTCTTCCAGCCAACCGCGTTTACAGAATTCATAGACCAAAGCCTGGTCCAGGTAACTGGGGTTGATATAAGTATCCTCAGCCACCTTAGCAGTGCGCTCAACTAATTCCTGGGGAAGGACCATGTAGCCTACCCGCAGACCCGGTGCGATCAATTTACTGAAGGAAGACATCATGCAGGTCAGGTCCGGTGCCAATTCGTAACAGGAAGGCACATTCTGGCCGTCATAGCGCAGATTGCGATATGGCAGGTCTTCTATAATATAGAAGTGATGCTCACGCGCCAAAGCGACCAGCTCTTGACGCTTCTCAAGCGGCATCACCGACCCGGTCGGGTTCTGAAAATCGGATACTACATAGAAGAAGTCCACCTGCCTGCCTTCTGCAAGATTTTTCTTGAGTGCAGTGAGGTCCACCCCTTCTGGTTTTAGAGTGCAGGGCAGCAGATTAGCCTGAACGCGTTTTAGCTGCGTAACCGTGCGGTCATAGGTTGGTTCCTCAAATCCTACGCGCAGTGAGCCAACGGCAAAACTACGCAAGAGGTGGTCAAGCACCTGCAGCGAGCCGGTGCCGATGATAATCTGATCTTTATCGGCCTGGTGGATTTCGGCCAAGCGTTCGCGCAGTGGAAGAAAACCGTGAGATTTGGAGTACTGCAGAATCTTATCGGAGTATCCAGCTAAAGCATCGTGCGCACAGATGCTCAGTTTTTCCACAGCAAAACTTTTAGTCGGCGGAACACCTCGGGTGAGTTCGATGATATTTTCCATTGAGTCCTTGTTGTTATGTTTTATATCTTCGGAGCGCCTTTCAGGCCGCTCCCGGTTAATGGTAACAAAAAGACATCGTTTGGACCGGCAATTTGACGAATTTTCATCAAGGCCGCCCAGACTACCGCGCTGCTGGGTTCAGCATAGAGCCCCAAGCGAGCCAGCTGCCCTTGGCCTTCGACAATTTCATCTTCGGTCACATCCACGGCCGTCCCCCCACTGGAACGGATAGCCTCAAGGATGCGCTTCCAGCGCACCGGTTTGGCAATAGCCAGGCCTTCTGCCAGGCTGGGCTGGCTGGGAATGGCTTCTTCCACCACGCTGGCGCCGGTTTCGATGGCGCGCACAATCGGGTTAAGTAATTTTGGCTGTACCCCCACGATGCGGGGCGTCTTTTCAATCAGGCCAGCTTTACGCAAGCGCTCAAAACCCATCCATGCGCCCAATAGATGCACACCCTGACCAACCGGTACGATGAACCAATCCGGAACCTTACGGCCCATTTGTTCCCAAACCTCCCAGGCGATGGATTCCTGGCCCAGCAAAAAAGCCGGGTGATAAGCATGGGAAGCGAACACCTTTTTGCCGCCCACCGCATTCATAGCAGCTACCTTGGCGTCATTGCGTACGCCTGGAATGGAATTGACCGTAGCGCCATAGATGGCAATTTGCTTTTTCTTGTTTTCAGAAGCATAATGCGGCACATAAATATCAGCTTTGAGGCCTGCACGTGCAGCATATGCAGCTAATGAGCTGCCGGCGTTGCCCGATGAGTCATCTACAACCGTTTCCACGTGTTGGCCGGCCAGCACATTGATTTCCACTTCCGTTCCGCGGTCTTTGAAAGAGCCAGTCGGCGCGATGTACTCAGGCTTGAAGTAAACATTCAAACCCTGCACATTGGCTGGAATGAGGGGTGTCCAACCGGCTCCCAAGCAAATCTTGGGCTGCCTGAATCCGAGGTCAAAAAGTTCCGCGTAACGCCAGAGGCCGTAATTTTCGGGGTGGATGAGCGCAGGGTCAAAATCGAGAGCATCCAGGGGTTCCCAGGCCTCCCCGCACTCACAGCGCCAGTGCTGTGGGTCTAATTCCGTAGCTTCTTTACAAACAGGGCAAATGACCTGCATAAGACGTCCTCCAATTTAGAGCGATTTACAGTAATCCATGAAGTTCTTAAATAGTTTAACGGCTTCTGTGTTGGGTTCAACCGTTTTGGTTAAATCGTTGACTGAAACGCCTTCCTTTTCAAAAAAGCGATGGTAGCTTGAGAACATAGCCTTGGCAGAGGCAGGGTCCAGCTCCGGATGGCCCTGAATGCCCCAAATAGGCAAGTCTTTATAACGCCAGACATGGTTTGAACAATCCGTATTATATCCCAGGATGTGCATATCCGGGTGGTCCGACTTCACTTGGATGTTGTGCCAAACGAACATGCGTACCGAATTGCCCAAGCCTTTTAGCAGCGGGTCATCCGGTTCGGAATGCTTGAGGGAGATATCTGAATACCCAAGGGCACAGCTGCTGCGCAGAAACACCTGGTCTGGGCCGCAAAGGGCAGTTGCCAGTATCTGACTGCCAAAACATGAGCCCAATGTTGGCACGCCCAGCTCTCGAATGTCTCTCAGCAGCTCTTCCAGCCTGGGTATCCAGGGGTAGGGGTCACCCGGGTTGGCAACGCTACCAGAAAGGTAGACCGCCTGGTATTCTTCGGGATTTGTAGGGAATTCGCCTTTGCTGGTCCAGAAAAAATCGATGTCAAAACCGTTTGTGCTGAACATGTCCAGCAGCAAATTGGTCGTCTTGAACCGCATCTCGTTATAAAGGAAGAGCAGCTTCATTTTTTTCTTCATCAGCAATTGCCTGAATGAATTTTACTCTTTCACTTCTGCTGGCTCTAAAGTTTCCTTAATCACATAGATGGCAAAATCGGGGCAGCCAATTTCGCATAGCTTGCAGCCGATACAATTTTCGATTTGAAATACTTCTGCTGTCGTAAAGCCCTTCCGGTTTTGCACCGAAGAAAAGCGGATAACTTTTTTCGGGCAGTTATGGATGCAAATGCCACAGCCTTTGCAAATCGTGTCATCAATGTAAACTTTCATGCCTTTATTCCTATTTCTCTGAGTAATTCAGGGATTTCCTTGGGTTTTGTAGCCACATGCACGCCGGCTGCTTTGAGGGCTTCAATTTTTCCCTGCGCGGTGCCTTCATGACCTTCGATAATTGCCCCGGCATGGCCCATTTGAGCGCCTTCAGGGGCAGACCTTCCCACAATCATGGCAACCACAGGTTTCTCGGGATGGGCTTTGATGAATTCTGCGGCTTCCAGTTCCATTCTACCGCCCACTTCGCCCAGCATGACTACCGCCTGGGTCTCCGGGTCGGCAAAAAACAACTTGACAATCTCTGACTGGCGCGATCCCCAAACAGGGCCTCCGCCAATTCCAACCACGGTTGTCTGGCCGATGCCGGCTTCGGTCATCACCCGCCCAACCTCGTAAGACAAAGCACCGCTCTTGGATACCAGACCGACGGTTCCGCGTTGGTACATCATGGCAGGGTGCACACCCAATTTGCAGACTCCCGGAGAAATTATCCCCGGGGTATCCGGCCCGACGATGCGGGTGCCCTTCAGGCGAGCATAAGCCATAATCTCGAGCATGTCTTTCTCGGGAACGCCTTCGGTGGTAAGCACCAGCAAGGGGATAGCGGCCTGGATGACCTCCAAAGCCGCGTCCCGCGCAAATTTTGCGGGCACAAAGCAGATGGCTGCATTTGGTGCTGTTTCAATCGTCGCTTTTTCTACATCATTGAAAATAGGAATGCCTTCAAAGCTGGTCCCACCCTTGCCCGGGGTGACTCCAGCCACCAGGTTTGTGCCGTACTTCACCATGATCCTGGCCTGAAATGCGCCCACGGAGCCCGTGATGCCTTGAACCAGCACGCGTGTGTTTTGGTCAATCAAGATAGTCATAGTGCCGCCTCCCTGGCCAACGCAACGGCTCTGGAAACTTCGGTCACCAGGTCTTCACCTGATGCGATGCCACATTCCGCCAGTAGTGCCCGGCCTTCATCGGCCTTGGTTCCGCACATGCGCACAGCCAGTTTGAAGCGATTGGGGTGTTTGCGCACGAAAGTGATAATGCCTTCGGCCATATCATCCATGCGGGTCAGGCCGCCGATCAGGGAGACCATCACCGTTTTGACCTGGGCGTTTTCTGCCAGAATTTCAAGGCTTTTTTGCATGCGGTCGGCATTCGCCAGGCCGCCCAGTTCGCAAAAATTAGCCGCGAATCCACCTGCATCCTTGATTAAATCCAGGGTCAGCATGCCCGTTCCTGCCCCATCCGAAACCAGGCCGAGGTCCCCCGTCAGGGGCACATAAGTAATTTCCCATGCCTTTGCTAGCTTCTGGCTTGGGTCAAGACCTTCGCCATCATTTTGCTTTTGTTCAAACTCCAATTGTGTGAACAGGTCGTTGTGGCGAAAGCGAGCCTTGTCATCCAGAACCAGCTTGCCGTCCAGTGCCAACAAGCCCGCGTCTGTTCGCGCCAGGGGGTTGATTTCAATTAGCGTGGCATCATAAGCCTTGTAAATCTCAAAGAGCGCCCGCATGAATGGGGCAAGTTCTTTTTCTGGCAAGCCTAAGAAAAAGGCCAGTTTGCGGATTTCGAATACCTGCAAGCCCAGCAAGGGGTCAATGGCCAATTTCAGGATTTTTTCAGGGTTTTCGCGCGAGACGTCTTCAATGTCCATACCGCCAGACGCGCTGGCAACGAATAAAGGGGCAGCCAAAGCTTTGTCTATCAGTAAAGAAAGATAATATTCCTGCAGAATGCTCTGCTTCTGTTCCGCCAAAACAGCGTGAACGCTTTCATTTTTTACTTTCATGCCCTGTAGTTTTTGGTAGGTGCTGGCGGCTGTTCCAAAATCGTCAACTACCTTTATGGCTCCGGCCTTGCCGCGCCCCCCGGTAAGCACCTGGGCTTTCAGCACCTGCGGGTATTGCAAGCCGCGAAGGTCCTCCTCAGAGCGCACAAGCAGCGCCTGCGGGACGGGAATGCCGTGCTGTTTGAAGAGATTTTTGGCCTGGTATTCGAGAAGGCGCATTTATTTCTCCTGCTTAAGCAATTCCGACATTGTGTCGATACCACTCTGAGCAGCCTTTATATTCACTTCCGCGTAACGCTCTGCCACATTCTCCCGGATGCCGTCAAAAAGCTGCCGGTCAGTCAGAACGCCGCTAAAACGATGCAAGGCGCCCAGGAAAACCATATTGCTGGACAAGGCAAAGCCTAGTTCCTTGCCGATGTGGTTCGCTTTAACCTCAAAGATCTTGAGGTCAGCCCGATTGGGCCTGGTGACCATATCCGGGTCCATAATCAGGATACCACCAGATTTCAAGCGCTTTACATAGCGGCTAAAAGCCAGGTCGGACATGGCCACCAAAATATCTGCCTTATCCGCTGTAGGGGAGAAAATCGGTTCCTTGGAGAGAATTAATTCAGCCTGGCATTCACCGCCCCGGGCTTCAGAACCAAAGGATTGGGTTTGCACGGCATGATAGCCCTGTTTGGTGACAGCCGTAGAACCAAAGATCAGCGCTGCCAGGATGACACCCTGGCCTCCGAATCCGCAAAACTGGATGGCTTGTCTCTCTGCGATCATGCTTCCTCCTCCGGTGGCAAAAAAGAGCTGCCAGCAAAGACCGGTGCTTGTTTATCAACAAAATCGCCCAACACAAACTTACCCGTCAATTCTTCGTTGCTCAACTTCTCAGCTTCGGTAATCGTAACGCTGCGGTCTTTGATCCAATCCAGCAGCTTTGTGGGGCTGGCAGAATTGATTGCCTTGCGGCCAAAACCGGTTGTGCACTGAGAGACAATTTCAACAAAAGAAAAACCTTTGTGCTGGATGGCCTTCTTGATGGCCCGGATGGATTGTTGCGGTTTATTGGTAGACCAGCGGCCCACGAATGTTGCCCCGGCAGCCTCAACCAATTTCACCAGGTCAAAGGCTGGTTCCGGGTTGCCGTAGGGTGTGGTGGTCGTACGCAAGGTGCTGTAGGTGGTCGGGGCAACCTGGCCGCCCGTCATGCCGTAATTGAGATTGTTGACCACGATCATGGTCACATCCAGGTTGCGCCTGGCGGCCTGAATGAGGTGGTTGCCGCCAATGGCGGCCGCGTCCCCATCCCCGGCAAAGATGACAACTTTTAGGTCTGGCTGCATGAGTTTGATGCCAGTTGCCCAGGGCAGGGTGCGCCCGTGGATGCCGTGCATGGAGTCCAGGTTGAGATAAACCGGGATGCGGGCTGTGCAACCAACGCCGCCAATCCCCATAATGCTGCTCATGGGTATTTGCAGTTCGTCCATAGCTCTTACAAAGAAATTGAGCACCTGTGCAGCTCCGCAGCCAGGGCAAAAGAAATGAGGCAGTGAATTCGGCTTGAGATCGGCGCGCATGGGGTTGGTAATCATCTCAAAGCCTCCTCGATGGCGGCAACAATTTCACCGCTGGTATGGATCGCTCCAAGGTTTTTGGTCACGCGCTTTATTTCCGCATGGCAGCCAGCAATCCGTTCGATTTCTCCAGCATATTTGCCCATATTCATTTCCACTGCCAGAATTTTGCTGGCTTTCCTGGCCGCGGCCAAAATCTGTTTCTCAGGCACCGGCCAGACTGTATTCAGCTTGAGCAAGCCCACTTTTTTGCCCTGGCCTCGCGCCACGTCCACCGCGTCCTTGCAAGGGCGGGTCTCGCTGCCGTAGGCTATCAGGATAAGGTCTGCATCCTCAGTTCGGTACTCATCCGTGGTAACAATGTCATCAAGGTTCATCAGGATCTTTTGGGTGATGCGCTCATACTGGCGCTCAAAGATTTCTGGCTCCCACTTGATGCTGCCAAACTCGTTGTGAGGGTTGATGGAATAAAGCGTGTTGTAACCCTTTCCTAATGGTGCCATTTCAGGAACGCCCCCCATTTCAGCTCTAAAGGGCGCATAATTGCCTGGCTCAGCCTGGGTCATTTTGCGATTAATAATCTCAATCTGGTCAACCGGAGGGATTACCAGCCGTTCGCGCATTAGAGAGATGGTGGTTTCGGACATAACGATGACCGGGTTGCGATATTTTTCTGCCAGATTGAAAGCCCGAATTGTGTAATCAAAAAGTTCCTGCACGGAAGAGGGCGCCAGAACGATCAGTTCATGGTCGCCAGCCGCACCCCAGCGCATCTGCATTACATCTGCCTGGGTGGCAAAGTTTTCACCGCGGGTGCGCTGAACATCCATGATGACCATGGGGATTTCATCAGAAATTGCATACTCGATGCCTTCGGCCATATAGTCAAAACCTGCGCTGGCCGTTGCGGTCATTACTTTTGCGCCTGCAAGGGCCGCCCCCGCAAGCGCATAGATGGAGCAGAGCTCGTCTTCACCCTGTAGAAACTTTCCGCCCACCTCAGGCATGCGCTCAGCCATGCGTTCGGACACTTCGTTTGCCGGTGTGATGGGATAGCCGGCAAAGAAATCGCAACCGGCCGCCAGGGCGCCCTCCACGGCCGCAAAATTACCCAGCATAAAATGGGTACCAGTGAGTACTCGGGGTCGTCTTAAGTGCATATCAGTTTCCTGTCTGTTCAAAATAGCTGTTCAGCCTTCGCAATCCTTCAATAACGTCGTCTTCACGGGTGGCATAAGAGAGCCGCAGATGGTTTTCGCCTCCCAGTCCAAAGGCCCCACCATGAACAGTAGCCAGGTGGCTGCTTTGCAGCAAGTCCTTAGCAAGGTCCAGGGACTTTACAGGTTTGTCGTAACTGACAAAACAATAAAAAGCTCCTTTGGGACTGACGCAGTGTAAATGTTCTGAACCGTTGATGCTTTCCATCATCATATCACGATTGCGGCTGAATTGATCGACCATCGCCTTGGTAACTTCAGTGCAGGCTGGATTGGTTAGTGCCTCCAACGCGCCTGCCTGCGCGAAGGCCGTCACGCAGCTGGCGGAATGTTGGTAGATCTTCTTGATCTGTTCCATCAGCGCGTGCGGTCCGCTGGCATAACCCAAACGCCAACCGGTCATAGCATAGCGCTTTGAAAAACCGTTGACGGTGAAGACGTTATCAAACTCAGAGGCAGGCGAGAAAGCCTCGCCTTCATATAATAGTGATTCGTAGATTTCATCCGAGATGACCAGGGTGCCATTATCCTGTGCCATTTTGGAAATCTTTCGGATGGTGTCAGGGCTGTAGACTGCCCCGGTCGGGTTGCAAGGGGAATTAAGTAAGATACATTTCGGCTTCTGATTTAGAGCAGCTTCCACTTTTTCAAGGTCAGGTTGGTAGCCTTCCGATTCTACGGTCTCAACACGCAACAGCTCAGCCCCCATCAGCTGCGGAATGCAGGCATGCGACACCCAGGAAGGGTCCAAAATGGCCACCTTATCGCCAGGTGAGATGAGGGCTTGGAAAGCAAGAAAGAGGGCAAATTTGGCACCGGGGGTGACCATGATGTCTTCAAGCTCTGAATGCACCTGATTTTCTCTGAGCAGTTTTTCCTGTATGGCTTTACGCAGGTCCAAATCGCCAAAGGTGGGCTGGTACTTTGTATTGCCAGCCTCCAAAGAACGGATGGCGGCTTGTTTAATAAATTCCGGGGTATCAAAGTAGGGCTCACCGACACCCAGCGAGACAATATCTTTTACCCCCGAACGTTTCATGCGCTTGATTTCGTTATCCACAATTTCAGTTGCGGACTCTTCTAATCCGGCGACAAGTGGATTGACCTCAACGTTCATTTTCACCATGCCTCTAAGTATATGATGTTAATATTTTATAATAAAGTATTGACTGGATGCTATAATTACGATTATGATATATCCTATACGCCAAAACTTGTTCTGTCAAGCCTATTGGCAATAAAAGCATCTACCTTTTCAGACTCTCACCCTAAATGGAGGTTGTATGCACGATCAAGAACTTATCGGTTTTGCCCAAACGCTGATCAAGACTCAGGGCTATAGCAGTCAGGAGGCCTCGGTTGCGAATGCAATCGTGGCAGAAATGCAGCGCCTGGGTTTTGATGAAAGCTACATTGATGCGTGCGGCAATGCCGTTGGCATCATCAGGGGTAAAAAAACCGGTAAATGCCTTCTCCTGGATGGGCATATCGATACCGTAGTGGCAGAGGCCAAAGACTGGACGCATCCACCTTTTGCTGCTGAAATCCATGACGGCTGCATTTATGGTCGGGGCATCGTTGATATGAAAGGCTCATTAGCCGCCATGGTCCATGCCGCCGCCCAGGTAGACCGTGAATCCCTGACTGGATCGGTTGTAGTAAGCGGAACCGTGCTTGAGGAACACTTTGAAGGTGTGGCGCTCAAGAACGTAGTTGACCAACTTAATCCAGATTATGTCATCATCGGAGAAGCCACTAATTTTCAGCTCAATCGGGCTGGCCGAGGTCGCGCTGAAATCGTCATCGAGACTATTGGCAAGTCAGCCCACTCTGCCTCACCACAAATTGGGCGCTGCGCAGTCCATGAGATGGTCAAAGTAATTGAGGCCGTGGATCGCATCCCCCAGGATGCAAGCTCCTTTGTGGGTCCTACTCAATTAACCCTGACAGATATTATTTCTGATCCCTACCCAGGTTTTTCGGTTATACCTGGCCGCTGCCGTGTTACTTACGACCGGCGAACAATCCCCGGTGAAACCATGGAATCGGTACTGGCGCCGATTGAGGCTGATGAAACCATCCATGCCATTCCCCATCGTGCCTATATCTATGAAGGCAGGGATCTCTGTTACACCGGCAAAGAATTGAGCGGTCTCAAATTCTTCCCCGCTTGGGAATTCCCGCTTGACCATCCTCTGGTTGCCGGTGCATTGGCTGGCCTGAAGAAAGCCGGATTGGAACCCAAGGTAGGCTCTTACCAGTTCTGCACTAACGGTGCATATTCTGCCGGCTGGAAAGGAATCCCCACTATCGGTTTTGGCCCTGGCGACGAACGCCTGGTGCACATTACGGATGAATGCCTGCCGGTGGCAGATTTATTAAAAGCCCGGGATTATTTCAGATCAATTATCGAAGAAATGCTTAAGTGAATATAATTGGGATGCAAATAGATTTTGCTTATCGACCGAAGTGGGCTCTTAATGCTTTGTTCCGTTAATTCTTCATTATGAGATACTTGGGTAACAGTGTGAACAAATTTCGTCCAAAGTTTGCTAGGCAACTTTATCAAAATGAATTCTTGTACCTTACAAATTCCAAATCTTATCAATGGCAGATTGCAAATTCTGCATATAGGAGGTATCTGAACCTGATCTAAATATTTTGTCAACAAAATAAGATCCTAATTGAAAGTAGAGAGGAAAACATGAAGAAGATTACAATGCTCGTTATCGCTGCGATTATCATCCTTTCAGCTATTGGATGTGCAGCCCCCGCTCCCGCTCCTGCTCCCACCACAGCCGCTGAGGCTCCTGCCGCAGACAAGACCCCCATCAAACTTGGTTGGCTGGGTGCGCTTTCTGGAGACGGCGCAACCTAGGGTACCGCTGATAAAAACGGTACCGCCCTCACTGTCAAACAAATCAACGCTGCTGGCGGCATCCTTGGCCGTCAGATTGAGATGGTCTACTATGATGGTAAAGGCGACCAGCTGGAATACATCAACGTACTCAAGCGCTTGATCTACGAAGATAAAGTAGTCGGCGTTATCGGTCAAAACACCTCCGGCAACCAGATTGCCATGGCCCCCATCGCTGAAGAAGGCAAAGAGCCGATCATCAGCACCTTCGCTACCAACCCTAAGGTAACTGTTCCCGAAGCTGGCAAATTGATGCGCTACACCTTCCGTGTGTGCTTTATTGACCCCTATTCTGGTGAAGTTACCGCTAAATTCGTCTCTCAGGATCTCGGCGCCAAGACCGCGGCCGTCCTTTTTGACATCTCCTCAGACTACTCCACGGGCGTTAAAGATTACTTCGTGAAGTCATTCGAAGCCCTTGGCGGCAAGATTGTTGCCATGGAAGCCCTCAAAGCTGGCGATGTTGACTTCCGCCCACAACTCACCAAAATCAAGGAAGCCAATCCTGACGTCATCATCATGCCTTTGATGTTCAAGGAAGTAGCCCTTTCAGCCAACCAGGCCCGTGAATTGGGTATCAAGACCACATTGGTCGGTGGCGATGGCTGGCCTTCCCTCCAGCTTTTGGAGATAGCCGGCCCCGCTGTTGAAGGTTCTTACTACCTGGACCATGCTGATGTTGCCGATCCCGATCTGGCCGAATTCCGCACCGCCTACGAAAAAGAATACAACCGCCCCATTGAAATCACCGCAATCATGGGCCATGACGCAGTCACGCTCATGAAAGCCGCCATTGAAAAAGCCGGCAAGGCTGAACCTGAAGCCATCCGCGACGCTCTTGAGAACATCAAGGACGTGAAGGTGCTTTCCGGTACCATTAATATGGACCCTGCCACCCATAACCCGATGAACAAGGCTGCCGTTATTATCAAGATTGAAAACGGCAAATTCGTGTTCTTCAAGAAGTTCCAGCCAGCTCAATAAACTTAGTACAAAGGCCTGGGGAGAATTCTCCCCAGGCCAATTCTTTATGTCTGGAGTAGACGATGATTCTGCAACAAATCGTTAATGGGTTATCCATCGGATCAGTTTATGCCATGATTGCGGTGGGTTACTCCCTGGTTTACAGCGTCTTAAATTTTTCCAACTTCGCTCATGGCGAAATTCTAATGATTGGTTCGTTTATGGGTTTCTTCCTGCTGAGCGTTCTCAAAGTACCCTTTCCCATCACGCTCGCGCTTTCGATGGTCGGAGCTGGCGTTGTTGCCATGGCTATTGAGCGCTTTGGTTATCGGCCTTTGCGTTTGCGCAAAGCACCCACGCTTTATTTCATGATTGCTGCAATGGGTTTTTCTGTTTTTCTGCAGAACTTGGCAATCATCGTCTTTACCCCTAATTTCAGAACTTATCCACAATTGTTTACGTTGGAACCGATTCTCCTGGGTCAAGTGGCCATGGGCCGGCTGGACCTTTTGATTTTTTTCATCTCGCTACTAAGCCTTTCCATACTCAGTCTCTTCATTTATAAAACCAAGATCGGAACAGCCATCCGGGCAACCGCCTACAATTACCGTGTGGCTTCTTTGATGGGCATCAACCCCGACATTGTCATTGGAATCGTGTTTTTTCTGGCGGGTGGCACCGCTGGGCTCGGTGGGATGCTCTTTGGAATGAAATACACCACCTGCCCCTGGATGGGTGCTTTAACCATCAAAGCCTTCATCGCTGCCGTAGTAGGCGGTTTGGGCAGCTTGCCGGGTGCTGTGCTGGGTTCGTTTATTCTTGGCATGGTGGAAACTTTTGCTTCCGGCTACGTTTCATCCTCTTTTAGGGATTTATTTTCCTACGCCATTATGATCATCATCATTATCTTCTTACCCAGCGGATTGCTTGGTAAGAACACATCTGAGAAAGCATAGAGGGGAGCAAAATGAGTATTTATATCCAAGGCATCGTTTATCTCTTCTCCATCAACCTCATTTCAGTCATGGGGCTTTCTTTGTTGACTGGTTTTACGGGTTCCTTCTGTTTTGGCCAGGCTGGCTTTATGGCGGTCGGTGCTTATACCTCGGGCATGCTCACCAAGTTGGTCGGCTGGCCGCTTTGGCTTGGCATCATCTGCGGGGCTTTGGCCGGCGCGCTTATCAGCATCCCGATTGGTCTGCCCACGCTGAAACTCAAAGGGGACTATTTTGCCATCGCCACTTTAGGATTTGCCGAAGCAGTACGGCTTATTCTTGAAAACCTGCAACAGTATACGGGCGGTGCCAGAGGTATTCCAGGCATCGAGACCATGGATAGCCCGGTTCCAGTCTTGATCATCGCTCTCGTAATCTATGTGCTCATCCGGTTTTATGTAGCGTCCACGCATGGGCGCAGTTGTATCGCCATCCGTGAGGATGAAATGGCTGCCAATTGCATCGGCATCAATTCCCCACGCATGAAAACCATTTCTTTCTTTGTGAACGGTCTGCTGGCAGGGCTTGCTGGTGCGCTTTTGGCTCATTATGTGGGTTTCATTCAGCCCTCCATGTTTGGCATGGCAAAATCCACTGAGCTCATCATCATGGTCATTTTTGGCGGCATGCACAGCGTAACCGGGGCCTTGCTCTCTACTGTTATGCTCACCAGTTTGCCTGAATTACTGCGGGCAGCTTCCATCTGGCGTTTGGTCGCCTATGGCTTGCTGGTGGTCATCATCATGGTGGTCAGACCCGAAGGTTTGCTCGGATCCTGGGAGCTTAGCATTGCCAGTTTGAAACAAATTTGGAACAACCTCTTCAACCGCAAGCCAAGTGTCAAGGAGGGGAATTAATGTATATACTTGAGATTGATAACCTCTCCAAATATTTTGGCGGTGTGAAGGCCGTTGATGACTTTAATATGAAACTTGAAGAAGGCTCAATTACTTCCATTATTGGGCCAAATGGCGCCGGTAAAACTACCATCTTCAACCTGATCACCGGCATTTATCCGCCTACCAAAGGCTCAATCATGCTGCACGGGCATAGCATCCTTGGCCTGCCCACCTACAAGATTGTCGACCTTGGGCTTGCCAGAACTTTCCAAAACATTCGCCTCTTCCCCAATTCCACCGTGCTGGATAACGTTCGGGCAGCCTGCCACGACATGGCCAATTACTCAGTGTTAGAGGGATTCTTCCCAAGCAAACGCAGATATCAACAGGAAAAATTGATTAAAGATCGCTCAATGGCGCTCCTTGAAACAGTTGGTTTAGCTGACCGTGCAGAAGAGATCGCCAGCAAATTACCTTATGGTTACCAGCGCCGGCTTGAGATTGCCCGCGCTTTGGCTCTCAACCCAATAATCCTGCTGCTGGATGAACCGGCGGCTGGAATGAACCCCGAAGAATCCCAAAACCTGATGGAGTTCATTCGCAAGATGCGAGATAAATTTGCCCTGACCACTTTGCTGATTGAACATCACATGGAACTGGTTATGGGGCTAAGCGACTACATCACCGTGGTGGACTTTGGTAAAACGATTGCTACAGGTACACCCAAGGAAGTACAGAGTAATCCTGAAGTGATTAAAGCCTATCTGGGATATGGAGATAAGAAATGAAAAAGCTGCTTGAGATCAAAGACTTGCACGTGTCTTATGGTGGCATCCAGGCGCTGAAGGGTATCTCGCTTGAAGTGGATGAAGGCGAGATTATTTCCATCATTGGGGCTAACGGGGCAGGAAAATCCACCATGTTAAACGCCTTGAGCCGACAGATCAAGATTGAAAAAGGCGAAATTCAATTTAATGGTGCCCCACTTCCTACACAGGCTTACCAGGTTGTTAAGGCTGGGATTGTACAGGTACCTGAAGGCCGTCAGATTTTTGCCAATCTGACCGTGCGCGGTAATCTCGAAATCGGTGCCTATCTGCGCAACGATAAAGCAGAAATTGAAAAGGACATTGATTACATCTTCTCAGTTTTCCCAAGATTAAAGGAGAGACAGTCCCAGTACGGTGGCAGTTTGAGCGGTGGCGAGCAACAAATGCTGGCTATTGGTCGCGGCTTGCTGTCGAAACCAAAATTGATGCTCTTGGACGAACCCTCTCTGGGCCTCGCGCCTATGTTGGTGGAAGAGATTTTCAATGTGATTAGGAAGATCAATAACGAAGGTACAACCATCCTTCTGGTGGAACAAAATGCCCAGAAAGCGCTGTCTGTTGCTCATCGCGGTTATGTGCTTGAGACCGGAAAGATCATCAAGACCGGCCATGGCTTGGAATTACTGAATGATCCCAAAGTCCAGGAAGCCTACCTGGGCGTAAAAATTGAATAAAGAGGAGTAAGGCATGTTCCAGAATTTTGAAGGCGCATTAAAATACGTGCGCGATAATGAAATCCGCATGGTTGACCTCAAGTGGTGCGATTTGTTCGGCCGCTGGCACCATATTTCGGTATCTGCCGATTACTTTAGCCCACAAATGATGCGGGATGGCATTGGCTTCGACGGCTCAGCGGTCGGTTTTAAGCCCGTCAACGCTGGCGACATGGTGCTGATTCCGGACCTTTCGACCGGGTTCATGGACCCCTTCTTCAGACGGCCGACCTTGTCCTTTTTGGCAGACATCTATGAAGCGGATACTAAAGAGCGCTTCGATTTTGACCCACGCCAGATTGTTGCCAAGGCAGAAGCCTACCTGCAAAAAACCGGCATTGCCGATGCTTCCATTTGGGGCCCGGAATATGAGTTCTTCATCCTGGATGAAGTAAGCTTCCAAAACCGCCTGAACGCCAGCTCTTACTCCCTTGTATCCTACGAGTCTGACTGGGTGGAAAATGAGACCACTAACGGTTACCTGGTGCCCAACCACCAGGGTTATCATCGCATCGCCCCCTCCGACCAAAACCAGGACCTGCGCAACGACATTTCTCTGCTGATGGAGGATTTTGGCTACAAGGTCAAATATCACCACCACGAAGCCGGCGGTCCAGGCCATGGCGAAATCGAACCGCCCCTCCAGGATATTTTTAAGTCCACCGATGGCTCTCTGATGGTCAAATACCTGGCCAAAAACATGGCCTTCAATGAAGGCAAAACACTGACCTTTATGCCGAAACCTTTCTACGGAGCTGCAGGCAACGGCTTACACTTCCATCAATTGTTGATGAAAGGCGAGAAAAACATTTTCTACGACGCCAAGGGCTATGCTAACCTGAGTGAAACAGCCATGCACTATGTGGGCGGTATTCTTGACCACGCCGCGGCCCTTTGCGCCCTCACCAACCCCTCAACCAATTCTTTCAAGCGCCTTGCACCTGGGTTTGAAGCCCCAACCAGTTGCTTCTTCGGCAAAGGCGACCGCAACGCCGCCATCCGTGCCCCCAAATATGCCACCGACCCAAGCGAAGCTCGCATCGAATACCGCACACCGGATGCCACTTGCAACCCCTACCTGGCCATACCTGCCATGCTTTTGGCTGGTTTGGACGGTATCGCGCGCAAGGTCGACCCACGCGCCGCAGGATACGGTCCTTTCGACGATGATGTCATGTCCTGGTCAGAATCCGACCAAAAACGCATCAAAAAAGTGCCTTTCTCGCTCAATGAAGCCTTGGATGCCCTTGAGGGCGATAGCGACTTCCTGACTAGCTCTGGTGTCTTCTCCAGTGATTTCATTAGCTTCTGGGTAAAAGCCTTACGCAAAGAATCCAACGACATCCTCACTCGTCCCATTCCGATTGAGATTGAACGCTACCTCGACTGCTAGTTTTCCATTGCTACAAGCTTATAAATACACCTTCTTTGATGAAGGTGTATTTTTTTTAATGAATTTCAATAACAAGTCATCAAATTTGCTGTAATAGCCGGTGTTGTTAACATTTCTTTGAGATTAAATGCTTAAGATTAGTGTAGATTATTATCAGTTGGAGATGCGTATCTCCCCGGAGGACCTATGGACCTGAATAAACTCACTCAAAAGGCACAGGATGCCATCATCAACGCTCAAAGCCTCGCTAGAGAACTCAATCACCAGGCAGTCGAACCTGCGCATATACTTCTGGCTCTCGTAAATCAGACCGAAAGCCTGGTGCCCACGCTGATTACCCAGGTTGCGGGCAGCACCGACATGCTCAAACTTGACCTGGACCGCGACCTGAAAGGCCGCTCCAAAGTCTACGGGGGCGCCACTGCAGAGCCCAACCTCAGCCGGCCTGCCGCGGACGTGCTGGAAGCTGCCGAACGCTACGCCAAAGGCATGGGAGACGAATACGTCTCCACCGAGCATATTTTGCTTGGATTGGCGGATAGCCCTGAAGGCAAACGCCTGGCGGAGTACGGTCTGACCAAAGATGCCATCCTGAAAGCCTTACGCAACTTGCGCGGCTCGCAATCCGTGAGCAGCCAAAACCCGGAAAGCACCTTCCAGGCCCTGGAAAAGTATGGCCGCGACCTGACTGCCATGGCCCGCCAGGGTAAGTTGGACCCTGTTATCGGTCGTGATGAAGAGATCCGCCGCACCATCGAGATCCTCTCCCGCCGCACCAAAAACAACCCCGCCCTTATCGGCGAGCCCGGCGTTGGCAAGACTGCCATCGTTGAAGGTCTGGCTCAGCGCATCATCAACAAGGATGTCCCGGAAAGTCTAAAAAACAAACGCCTGGTACAGCTGGATATGGCCGCCATGGTAGCTGGAGCCAAATACCGAGGTGAATTTGAGGAACGCTTGAAAGCCACCCTCAAAGAAGTCACTGAGGCAGAGGGTAACATCCTGCTCTTTATTGATGAAATGCACACCGTCATCGGCACCGGCGCCGCTGAAGGCAGCATGGATGCCGGCAACATTCTCAAACCCATGCTCGCCCGCGGTGAACTGCATCTGATCGGTGCCACCACCCTGAATGAATATCACAAATACGTGGAAAAGGACCCGGCTTTGGAACGGCGTTTCCAACCGGTGTACATTTCAGAGCCCAGCGTGGAAGACAGCATCAGTATCCTGCGTGGCCTCAAATCCAAATACGAAGTGCATCACGGGGTGCGCATCACTGACCCAGCTGTTATTGCGGCGGTAACCCTCTCCAACCGTTATATTGCCGATCGGCAGCTGCCGGATAAGGCTATTGACCTGATTGACGAGGCCGCTGCCCACCTGCGTACCGAAATTGACTCCAAACCCACCGCCCTCGACGAAGTGGACCGGGCGGTCATGCAACTTGAGATCGAGAAGCAAGCGCTGCAAAAAGAAAAAGATACGGCTTCCAAAGATCGGCTTTCTAAAATTGAAAAGGAATTGGCAGATTTGAAAGATAAATCCAAGGCCATGACCGCGCGTTGGGAGTCAGAAAAGACGGCCATCGCCGAGCTCCGGACCTTGAAAGAGAAACTGGAAGAAGCTCAACACGAAATGGAAGAGGCTGAGCGCTCAGTTAACCTCGAAAAAGCGGCCCGCCTGCGTTATGGAACCCTGACTGATCTGCAAACCAAAATCAAAGAGGCTGAATCCAAACTGAAGGAAATCCAAAAAAACGGTGCCTTGCTAAAGGAAGAAGTTGATTCCGAAGAAATTGCCCGCGTGGTTGGCAAATGGACCGGCATCCCAGTCAGCCGCCTTCTGGAAGGCGAGATGGAGAAGCTGCTGCACATGGAAGAGCGTCTTCACGAGCGTGTGGTCGGTCAGGACGAAGCCATCACGGCCGTCTCAAACGCCATAAGGCGTTCGCGCAGTGGCATGCAGGACCCCAACCGTCCGATTGGCTCTTTCATCTTCCTCGGACCGACAGGTGTCGGTAAGACTGAACTCGCCCGGGCCCTGGCGGAATTCCTCTTTGACGACCCCAATGCCATGGTACGGATTGACATGAGCGAATATCAGGAACGCCACACGGTCAGCCGGCTCTTTGGCGCCCCTCCAGGCTATGTTGGCTACGAAGAAGGTGGCCAATTGACTGAAGCCGTTCGCCGTCGCCCCTACTGCGTAGTGCTCTTCGATGAGATTGAGAAAGCCAATCCAGAGATTTTCAACGCCCTTCTGCAGGTACTGGATGACGGCCGTATGACCGATGGCCAGGGCCGCACCGTTGATTTCCGCAACACTACCATTATCATGACCAGCAACTTGGGCACCCAACTCTGGTCGTCAGGCGCGGATGGCAAGATGCCGGATATCTCCAGGGATGAAATTGTGCAGGTTTTGCGTGGGTTCTTCCGCCCCGAATTCCTCAACCGCGTAGATGAAATTGTGGTCTTCAAACCGCTCGAAAAAGAACAGCTCAAGGCCATCGTTGGTATTCAGCTCAAGCATGTGGCCAAGCTTTTATCCGACCGCGGCTATAAACTGGAAGTCAGTGAAGAGGCCAAAGCCTACCTTGCCGAGGTGGGTTGGGAACCCGAATTTGGCGCCAGGCCCTTAAAACGTGCCCTTCAGCATGAAGTTGCAGACCCTCTTGCCAGGGAAATACTGGGCGGTAAATTTACTGAAGGTCAAACTATCAAGGTGAACGTTGGGAATGGTGGGCTCATCTTCACCAACTAATAAATTAGTCCACTGCAATCACTTTGCCCTACCAAAAAATAAAGCTCCTTAAGGGAGCTTTATTTTACTGAGGACAAGCGTCGTTTGAAATCTCAATTTATATTAAGGGAAAAAGACCGTGCATTCTTGATTTAGAGAACTTTTTTTTCCTTGTCCCATAATGCGGTGGTGTCAAGAAATTGAATAATTGGGGTATTGATACTATCGAAATCAGAATCGACAAAGAAATCTAGGGGTTCAGAGCACGCGTGCAGCGAAAACCAAAACTGCTCTTGAATTCCTGTGGCATGTGGTCGCTATTGTAGGAGATGGTCATCACAGTCGCGCTGTAATCCCAGGCGCCACCTTTTACAATCTTTTGGTAGCCAGTTACAGGACCCATCGGGTCTTTTTTCGAGCTCACCTGATAATAGGTCCAGTCGTACCAATCGTTGGTCCATTCCCACACGTTGCCCGCCAGGTCCATCACGCCGTAAGGGGATGCACCCGCTGGATAGGAACCCACCGCGGTGGTCCCCTGCGCGCAGCGGCCTTCTGTACCCGAGTTGAAGTTTGCCCGGCTGCAATTGGCCGGCTCAAAACCCCATGGATAGGGTCTCAGGTCTTCACCTCGGGCGGCTTTTTCCCACTCCGCCTCAGTCGGCAGCCGGCCGCCTACCCAGCGGCAATAGGCATCTGCCTGCGTCCAATTGACGGCTACCACCGGGTAATCGGCGTAGTTGGGGTCAAGGTAATAATCAGGGCGGTCAACATAACCCAGGCTTTTCGGTTCAGTGCATTTCCCCTGGATAACACAGCGCGCGTATTGTGAATTGCTCACCTCAAATTGGTCGATGTAATAGGCTGAGAGTTCAACTTCGCGCAATGGCAGAATGTCCGGCATGCAATCCACACCCCCATTGTTTTCCGGGTCGCAGCCCATGCTGAAAGGTCCTGCGGGAATCAATATCTCGGGCATTAAGTCCAAATCTCTTACCACGGGTTCTAACTCTTCAAGCTTTTGTGTTTGAATCGGGTTGAAATCGGATTGGGTTTGTGTCGGGGGAATCCGTGTTGGAAGAGGCGGAGTTATAACCTCAGTGGCTGGTTGAGGTACCAAAGTACTCTCTTGTGGCTGCTGAATTTGTGGTGAAAAAAACGAGCAAGAAGCGAGACAGATAAGGCAAAAGCAAATTAACCCAAGACGTAACTTAATCCTTGCTTGCATTCGAGAATTTTATCACCCAGCCTATCAGCCTTCGTTCGGTTTGACTTACCATCCTGTTATAATTCTTTTTGCATCTTGCCGCTTGACGGCTCTTGGAGGATTTATGGAAATAACCTGGTACGGAAATTCTTGCTTTCGCCTGACTGAACGCGGATTGGCGTCAGTAGTCACTGATCCATTCGACCACGCCATGGCAGGATACAACCCGCTTAAGTTGAAAGCAGAAATTGTCACCGTCAGCTGCAATGACCTGGCTCACAATAATACTGCCGCAGTCAAAGGAGACCCTTACATCATTAACGGTCCCGGCGAATACGAAATTGGCGGCGTCTTCATCACCGGCATTCAAACATCACCGCATGGCAAGGACTTCAAAGGCCTGCGCAACACCATTTATGTGATTGATTTTGGCACCCTCACCGTCGTCCACCTTGGCATGGTTAAGGATGTACCCACCCAATCCATGGCCGAAGAGCTGGGAACAATCAACATTGCCCTCGTTCCGGTTGGCGATGGCGACAGCCTCAACTCTGCCAAAGCCGCCGAAGTCATCAGCATGCTGGAACCAAACATCGTCATCCCCATGTATTATGAAACCCAACATTCCCGGCTACCCCTGGACCCGCTGGCAAAGTTCCTCAAAGAAATGGGCCTGACCGAACTTGAAACCATGGAATCCTTAAAGATCGCTTCTGCTGCCTCATTGGGAGAAGAAGAAACCAAAGTGATTGCCCTTGACCCAAGGTTAATGGCGCTATAGGAGTAATTTGGCCCCTGTAAAAGTGATCATCACCTGGAACATCAAGCCGAACAACGAAGAGGAATACTTCAAGTTCGTGATGCATGATTTTATGCCCAAGGTCAATGCGGCTGGGTTGGAAGTGACCGATGCCTGGGCTACGGTTTACGGTGAGGCCCCTCAAATCCTAGTGGGAGCCATCATGCCTTCATTTGAAGAGGCGCGTAAGCTGTTGGAATCTGAAGAATGGATGGCACTTGTCAGCCAGTTGATGGATTATGTGAACGACTTCAAAGTCAAAATCGTCAACCCCAAAGGTGCCTTTCAGTTCTAAGCGTGGAATTCGCCAGCCTTCTTTTAAATTGGTACGATCAAAACGCCAGGGTATTGCCCTGGCGTTCGCATCCCAACCCATACCGCACCTGGGTCTCCGAAATCATGCTGCAGCAAACCCAGGTGGAGAGTGTTATCCCCTATTTTAAGCGCTTCATGCTGCGCCTTCCAGACCTTGAAAGCCTGGCATCGGCCACTCAAAGCGAAGTGTTAAGCCTGTGGGAGGGGTTGGGTTATTACTCCCGTGCCCGCAATCTGCACAAAGCCGCTCAGCTTGTGATGGCTCAACATGGGGGCACCCTACCATCTACGACAAAGGAGTTGATGCAACTACCGGGAGTTGGGCGCTATACCGCTGGGGCGATTGCCTCGATTGCCTTCGGGCAAACTGAGCCAGCCCTGGATGCCAACATCCGGCGTGTGTATTCCCGTTTACTGGAACTGGAAGAGCCTCTGCGGAGTTCCGCGAGCGAACGCTTGCTCTGGGAGTTCGCCTTGCAATCCTGCCCCAAAGAACGCGCAGGCGACTTCAACCAGGCGCTGATGGATCTTGGCGCAAGTATCTGCAAGCCCGATCATCCCCTTTGCCCGCAATGCCCAATCCAAGCCGCCTGCCGGGCTTTTCTGCACGGCAAGCAAAACCAGATCCCGGTTGTAATAAAGAAACCACCCATCCCGCATTTCATTGTCACCGCAGCCGTTATCCAGCAGAACGGCCTGGTGCTCATCCAGCGGCGGCCGCAAAAAGGTCTGCTGGCCGGCTTATGGGAGTTCCCCGGCGGCAAGCTAGAAGCCTCCGATGCTGACCTGGCGGCCTGCCTGCAGCGTGAGGTCAGGGAAGAAATTGGGGTTGAAATCGCAGTCAGAGAGAGTATTGAAGTTTACAAACATGCCTATACGCATTTCCGCATCACCCTGCATGCCTTCCTGTGTCTATTGGATCCTGGCCAGTATATCCCTGAGTCAGATACCCTGTGCTGGGTTCAGCTTTCTCAACTGGCCGGTTTTGCAATGGGCAAGGTCGACCGGCAGATTGCGGAAAACCTGAACAATCCCCGCTGAAATAACAATTTATAGAATGTCGAGTATTTCTGGAAGCGACCGGATTTCATAGGTCGGTTTAGCGTTGTAAAGCCTGCCGCCTGGGTTAAAGTAGCAGGTATCCACGCCATAAGCCTGACCCCCTGCAATGTCCGAACTTAGTGAATCGCCAATCATCAATGTACTGCCCTTATCCATCCACCCCGAATTTTCGCAGGCAATATCGAAGATGCGCGGGTCAGGTTTGGCCACACCCACTTCTTCAGAGATGATCACGGTTTTCATAAATGGGGCAATCGGGGAGTGATGATAGCAGGCATCCTGAACTTCTTTGGCGCCGTTTGTGACGATGGATTGAATGTAACCCCTGGAATTTAACTCCCGCACAACCCTTTCAGCCTCAGGATAGACCGCTTTATGCTCGCCGAGGTGCCAGAGGTAATCCGCATTAAAAGCGCTGCTATCTACGTTTTCTTTTCCAAAAAACTCATCAAAGCGCCCCACCAGCACTTCGTCCCTGGTGTAACGCTTCTCCTCTAAACCCATCCAGCGCCGGTTGTTAACTACTTTGAATGCTTCCAGCGTAGAAGCCGGGTCATAAGCTAAACTATACTTGCGCATGGCATACTGCAACGCGGCCTCTTCGGCTTTGTCAAAGTCGAAAAGCGTGTTATCAAGATCCCAAAGGATAAGTTTATAGGGTTTTGGCATGGTTGGCATTTTCAGATACTTGGAACCAAATAGTCAGGGGCAGAACTTTGAGCCCTTCGCTTGGCGCTTTTTATTGGGATTAAGTGCCAAACTGACGATCGCCAGCATCGCCCAAGCCAGGCATGATGTAACCTTGCGTATTTAGGCGCTCGTCAATGTGGCCAACGTGGATGGGCACGTCCGGATGAGCCTCATGTAAGGCCTGAATGCCTTCAGGTGCAGCGATCAGACCGAGAAATTTGATCTTTTTGACACCCCATCTCTTGAGGATGTCCACTGTGGCCACAGCAGAACCGCCGGTAGCCAGCATTGGGTCAAGGATCAGGCAGACCGAGACGGTCGGTTCAACCGGCAGGCGGTTATAGTAAGAAACTGGCTTGAGGGTGCGTTCATCGCGGTAGAGGCCGATATGCCAGACCTCAGCACTGGGCATCAACTCCCACACACCTTCTACCATACCCAAGCCAGAGCGTAAAATTGGCACCAAACCGATGCGTTCCATCAGGTCTGCACCATCAGCTTCAGCTAGTGGGGTTTGAACGGTGGTTGGCCGGGTGGCCAGGTCCTGGGTGGCTTCATAGGCCAACATGACAGCGATTTCCCTCACCACTTCCCTGAACTTTTTTGGTTCTGTATCCACACTTCGCAGGATTGTCAGTTTGGTGGCCATCAATGGATGTTGGGAAGGAAATATGTTGTTCATCGTCACCTCTGTTCTTGCAACTTTTGGATTAATAGACCATAGAAACCACCTTTTCGCAAGGGTGAAAGCGATTTATTAGCGTCGCTATGCCCGATAAATACTTCCAAATCCCAACTGTTCTTCTCTTGCTCTATGCAGTTCTGCCTGAGGCCCTTTACAATAAAGGCATGCAATATCTGATTGATGGTCATAACTTGATCCCAAAGGTACCTGGCCTTAGCCTGTCCGACCCGGATGATGAGGAACAATTAATCGAACACCTCTCCGGTTGGGCACGAGCGTCCAAACATAAAGTGACGGTATTCTTTGATCGCGCGCCCCAAGGTAAAGCAGGTACTCGTCGCGGCAGCCCGGTCATCGCGGTATTTGTGCCCATCGGAAAAACCGCTGATAACGCGATTATGGAAGCTCTTGCTAAGTTAAAGAACGCTGCCAGGAACGTAGCCGTCGTTAGTTCAGATCGCATGGTGCAGGCAGCTGCCAGAGCCGCTCATGCCAAAATTATTAAAAGCGAAGACTTTGCAGCAAGCCTTTTTGAGTTGAAAAATGCGTCCGGTGTGGCAGTCGAAAATCCAACCTTGACGCCTGGTGAAATCGCCGAATGGGAAAAATTCTTCTCTTCAAAAAGTGACTGACATCTTGTAGAATTGCTTTCACACCTTCTACAAAAGGCTTTACAATTAGAGTAGGAAATTTATCAGAGGTTTTCCAATTTTTAAGACGCAACTGACCCAGTAATAGACTGGAGAAGGACAAAAACCTGAATAACAAGAGAATTCTTGCCATTCAAGCTCATCCGGATGATGAATCATTTGGAATGGGTGGAACACTTGCCTGGTACGCTCAGCAAGGCGTTGAAATCACCCTGGTTACCGCTACTGGCGGCGAAAACGGCCCTGTGCCCGATGCTTACAAGCAAAGCGGCCAAAGCGTCAAGGAAATCCGCGCCAAGGAACTGGATTGTGCTGTAAAGGCTTTAGGTCTTACGCGCTTAATCCGCCTGGGCTACCTCGACTCCGGTATGCAAGGTTGGGATGCCAACCGTGACCCTCTTGCGTTCATGAATCAGCCCAAAGAAGAAGTGAGCAATCGCATCCTGCAGGTTATGCGCGAAGTCCAGCCTCAGGTCGTGCTCACCCACAACGCCAAAGGTGACTACGGCCACCCGGACCACCGCTGGGTCCACGAGACCAGCCTGACAGCCTTCAATGAGTATCAGGCCGAAGTTTCATCCACCAGCTCTGGTAAAGGGCCCATCCTCTACTCGCACCTGATACCCAAAGGCATGATTAAATCAGCTATTCTCTACTACCGCCTGGTTGGCAAAGACCCGCGCCATTTCGGTGAAAACGGTGATGTAGACCTCGTAGCGTTGTATGAACAGGATTTTCCAATGCACGCGCTGATCAAATACGCCCCTGTCCGTAAAGTAAAGCAGCAGGCCTCTGCCTGCCATGCCAGCCAGGGCGGCGGCGCGTTGGCTACCGGGTTCGAAGCCTTCATCCAAAAAATAATCGATCAACCGCGTGACACATTTACACAGGTATTGCCGGAGGCGGTACCAAATCAGCCTGTAAAAGCAGATTTGTTTGAAGGACTTGCTTTATGACATCTATTGATACTTATTCTTCTGAAGGCATGCTTACGATCAAAGCTGTCCAATCGCGCACCGGCATCAAACCGGTGACCCTGCGTGCCTGGGAACGACGTTATGGCCTGCTGGAACCCGTGCGCATGCCAAACGGTTACCGCCTCTTTTCTGAGCGTGATGTGCAGCTCCTGCTTTGGGTGCAGCGCAAGCTCGATTCCGGGGTGAGCATCAGCCAGGTTGTGCAGCAATTCAATAAATTGCGTTCCCTAAACCAATGGCCTGAAACCATTCAAAATGTCTTGCCTCAGGCCCCGCGCCTGAAACCTTCGAGGCCACCGCGGGATTATGCTGAAATTCTCTTTGGCGCCATGATTGCTCATAATGAAGTACGCGCGGCTGCCATCCTGGATGAGACCCAAAAATATTTTGATCTGCTCACCATTTTCCAGGAGGTCATCGCCCCAGCCCTCGAGCTTTTGGGCGAGGCCTGGTATCGCGGAGAAATCAACATCGCCACTGAGCACGTGGCTACAGGCTACTTGAAAGGTAAACTGCTTTCATTGTTGCACAGCCTGCCGATGGTCAAGGAAGGCGCGCTGATTTTGGTTGGCTGCGGACCGGAAGAAATGCATGAGATGGCCTCTTTGATGTTCGCGGTTCTGCTGCGGCAACAGGGTTATTTTGTGGAATACCTGGGCCCGGACTTGCCAACAGATGACTTGCTTGATTATTCAACCACCGTACGGCCCAAGCTGGTCTGCCTCTCCATCAACAACGAGAGTACCGCCTATCTGCTGAAGGGCTTTGCCAGCCAATTAAACGCGCTGAGAGGTAAACCAAAACTGGCTTACGCTGGTAAGTATTTGGACGAAGCTGATAGCATTCGCGCGGAATTAGGCGGCATTTATCTTGGCAAATCTCTGGCCGAAGGCCTGGAAAAGGTCAAACAGATTATTACGTAGTTAACCAAAATTCGACGGATGCTTAAATAAAAATTTCCCTTTTCGATACTGGACAGAGGGAACTTTTTCTATGTCACACCAATTTGACTAAAAGCCTTCCAACGCAGAAAAATCGGCGTACGGTTTCAACAAACCGGCTATGCGCATGAGCATTCCCAGGCGCGTTTTGCGCAGATTTTCATCCTCAGCCATCACCAGTACTTTGCCAAAGAAGGTATTGATGGGCTCCCTCAAACCATTGACCTCTGTGAGGGAGGCTTCTAAGGATTCTTCGTGTTTAAGCCGTTCTTCTGCCTTTTGCAGCGAAGCATAGAGAGCCTGTTCCTCTGGTTCAACCATTTTCTCAGGATGCACAGGGAAGTCCCCTGCCAGGTCGCGCGTGATGCGCACCGTGCGGCTATAAGCCGGCAGTAATTCCTGCCATTCTGGTTTTACCAGCCAGGCGGCCAGCGTTTCAGCATTCGCGCTTGCCCGCGCTGGATTAAGTGGATTGGCCTTGATGACTGCTTCCACCACGTCATAGCGCAAGCCTCTCTCAAGCAGTAAACCACGCAAGCGGCCTACTATGAACTCTTCAACCGCGGTTTGGGTCTCAGGTGTAAATTTAACCGGCAGGTTGTGGCCAGCCAAACTCAATGCAGGTTTGAGGTCAAAATCCAGTGCTTTGCCAATCAAAAGTTGGCAGAGCCCCATCGCGGTGCGCCGCAAGGCAAAGGGATCCTTGTTTCCGGTTGGGGCAAGACCGGCAGCAAATAGTCCAACTATCGAATCCAGGCGGTCGGCAATGCCTACAACCAGTCCGGCTTTGGTAGCCGGCAAGACATCTCCGCTGAAACGCGGCAAATAGTGTTCAAATATGCCCTCAGCTACTGTCTGGCTTTCCCCGGAATTCAAGGCATAGTACTTGCCCATCACACCCTGGAGCTCGGTCATTTCCACCACCATGGTGCTGGCCAGGTCCGCCTTGGCCAAGTGGGCCACCCGGGTACTGAGAGCCAGTTCTTCCGTGTTCAAGGCCAGGTCCTGACCCAGGTGCTCTACCAGTCTGGTGATGCGAGTGGTCTTATCCAGCATTGTGCCGAGCTGCTTTTGGAAGGTAAGTTGGTCCAGGGCAGGCACAAAATCTGTAATTTTCTTTTCTGCGTCTTGCTTCACAAAGAATTCAGCATCGGCAAAACGCGCGTGCACCACTTGCAGGTTGCCATCTGCCACAATATCAGCGTGGCTTTCATCCCCATTGCGGACCAATACGAAGTGGTTCATCAGCTTGTTTTGCACATCAAGGACAGGGAAGTAGCGTTGGTGTTTCTTCATTACCCCAATCAAAACCTCAGGCGGCAGTGACTGCAGATAGCGTTCGTCAAAGGTCCCTAGAATAGCCGTTGGCCGTTCTACAAGATCGTTAACCTCTTCCAGAAGTGCTTTGTCTTCGGGGAGTTTACCGCCGAGTTGGGCAGCGATAGCCCTGGCTTGTGCCCAGATGAGGTCTTTTCGGGCAACTGGGTTGAGAATTATGCCTTCTCCTGATAGATAGGCATCGTAATCCTCAATGGAATTTACAGCCTTTTCAGAGGGTTCTGAGAAACGTAAACCTCGGGTAGTGTTGCCACTCTCGACCCCAGCAAAATTAATGGGCAGCACCTGGCCACCAAAAAGTGCCAGAAGCCAGCGCACAGGCCGGGAGAATGCCACCCCGGTGCTGTTCCAGCGCATGGACTTGGTAAAGTGGATTTCGCCGTAAAGCGCAGGTAGTCTGTTAGCCAATATTTGGGCTGTTGTTAGACCTTTTTCCTCAAGCTCCACGACCACGTAGTTATCCCTCACTTTGAGGCTGCTCAGCTCTATCCCACGGGTGCGGGCAAAACCTTCGGCTGCCTTGGTCGGGTTGCCTTGCGAGTCAAAAGCGCGGTCGGCAGGGGGACCCTTGACTTCGACTTTACGGTCCAATTGCTGGGTTTGCAACCCGTACACCTTGGCCACCAGACGTCGGGGTGTGCCTTCAACCGTTAGGTCGTTGTATGTCAGGCGTGATTCACTCAATAATTTGTTAAGCAGGTCGCCAAATTGGGTCAAACCGCCTTCCAAGTCTGCCACGGGCAGTTCTTCGGTGCCAATTTCAAGCAGCAGGTCAGTTTTATCTGTCGCAATGATTGGAAGAGCACTTGCCAGTGTTTGTGCTGGCTGTTCCTCTTTAGTAAGCCAGGGATATTCCAATTCCTGGCGCTGGGCCAGATAGGCTTCAGAGACCTTGCGTGAAAGTTCACGCATTTTGCCGAAGAGCGCCATGCGTTCCGTGTACGAAACGGCTCCACGGGTGTCCATGATGTTGAAGATGTGCGAGCACTTAATCACGTTATCGTAAGCCGGCAGTACCAGCCCATTTTCGAGCGCCAGGTCAGCTTCTGCTTGGTGCAGGGAGAAGAGCTGCCGCAAGCGCTGCACGTCAGCAATTTCAAAGTAATAGGTGGAATGTTCCTTTTCAGCAACCTGGAAAATATCCCCATAACTGCGCTCGGAACTCCATTGGATATCCTTGAAGTGCCGCACGCGTTGCAAGGTCATGGCGATGCGTTCCAATCCGTAGGTAATTTCAACGGAAGGTATTTCCAATTGCACGCCGCCGGATTGCTGGAAGTAAGTGAATTGCGAAATTTCCTGGCCGTCCAGCCACACTTCCCAACCCAAACCCCAGGCCGAGAGCGCAGGGCTTTCCCAGTTATCTTCCACAAAACGGATATCATGTTCTTCAGGCTTGATGCCGATAGCTTCCAAAGACTTAAGGTAGATTTCCTGCGGATTGCCCGGATCTGGTTTGAGAATCACTTGGAACTGATGGTGCTGCTGCAAGCGGTTCGGGTTAATCCCATAACGTCCGTCATCCGGACGCACCGAAGGCTCAACATAGGCAACTTTCCAGGGCTCAGGCCCCAATACGCGCAGAAATGTGGAGGGGTTCATGGTTCCAGCGCCCAGTTGGGAATAATACGGCTGAGCGATCAGGCAGCCTTGAGCCGACCAGAAGGTCTGTAGGGCAAAAATCATATTTTGGAAGTCGAGTGGTTTTTCTGGCATAAGGTTATCCTTGGGTGAAGTTAAACAAGGGAATTATACAACATGGGTCTGCGCGATCACGCGCAAGGATTGTTTCATACTCGGTCTTATTTGCCATCCTTTGAATGGACTTCTATTTTTGTCATCCTGAGCATTTTTTGCGAAGGATCTTCTAGATCTGGTTTACAACTGGAAGATGCTTCCCTCAGCATGACACGTACAAATCAAAAACGTATTAATAGGAAAAATCAGCCAATAATAATTACAAAAGAAGTGTCTACTCTTTTGTGATGTCGTGCATAAAACCCGGTGTCTTAAGGGCATGTTCCAACAAATATGTCAGATAGCGCTCCAAAAGCGGCTTTAGCCCAGCCTCCACATCCGCAGGCAGTCTCATTTTTTCAAGCCTCAACCAGGGTGTGCGTTGAAAGTGGCGCAAGTACTTGAGCACAGGCATTGAAACTGGCCAGGCACTCGCATCCGCCTGACGACAGCGCGGGCACAAGGCTCCTCCCATGAGCGGAGAAATGAATTGGTCCTGGGCGTTGATGGCCTCTCCGCAGGAAACGCAGGTTTGAAGTTCCGGGCGGAACCCAAGCAGGTCCAGCAAGTGCATTTCATAGTAATGAATGACCACAGCCGGTTCAGCGGGACCTTCAAGGCGGATGAGCGTATCCACCAGCAACTTGTAAAGCAGGGGGTTTTCCGCCTCCGCATAGCTAAAGCGGTCGACTAACTCAACCACATAGGCCGCATAAGCCGTTCTTATCAAATCCGCCCGCAGCCCATCAAAGGTGCGGATAGCCTCAGCCTGGCTGATAACAGGTAACCCGCTGCCTTTGGCCAGGTAAAGGGCTACCTGGGTAAAAGGTTCCAGGTGACCAGCCTTGCGGGATTTTATCTTGCGGATTCCTTTAGCTGCCGCTTGAATCTTGCCGTGCTCAAGCGTATAAAGCGTGAGAATGCGGTCCGCTTCACCATATTCGCTATGCCGCAATACAACAGCCTGGGCATGGAACTGACGGGATGCCTGGCCACGCATATTAAGCCCTGTGGTCAGGACTGCAAGTCTTCCGGCCCAAAGGAGCGGGGTAGAAGTTCGAGCAGGTTGGTTTCTTCAACCAAATCCCCTTGTTCATTGACAATGAGCACAGGCAGATCTTTGCCGCCAAATTCGCGCATCACCTGCCGGCAGGCTCCGCACGGGGAGCCTGCATTGCGGGTGGCCACGGCAATGCCAAGCAGCTTACGCTCGCCATTTGACACCGCGTTAAAAATTGCCGAGCGTTCAGCACAGATGGAAGAGGGGTAGGCCGCGTTTTCAATATTCACACCCTGGTAAATTTTGCCGCTGGCAGCCAGCACAGCGGAACCTACCGGGTATTTGGAATAAGGCGCGTAGGAGTTGGGCAGAATAGCAATCGCCTTGTCGATCAAGGCCTTTTTTTGGGTCTTAGTCAGCATCGTTTACCTCTTCAGAAACCTGGTCATCAATCGGGTGCGCCAGGTGCATTTTTACCTTGAGGATACGGCGGGCAACTACTTCCTCCACCGTAAACTCGGCGTTATCGAAAGTAACCAATTCCCCTGGTTGGGGTACGCGTCCCAACGCGCTGTAAATCAAACCGCCCAGCGTGTCGGCATGGTCGGTAGGCAAATCAAGTTTGAAGATTTCATTGATTTCATCGATATTGACACGCCCCAACAGCATGTAATTATCGTCATCCAGTTTCTGCACATCGGTTTCTTCCGCCGCGTCATATTCATCGCGAATTTCACCCACGATTTCCTCAACAATGTCCTCGAGGGTAACCACACCCGCCACACCCCCATACTCATCAACCACCAGGGACATGTGCACCCCTTTGGATTGCATTTCCGTAAAGAGCTCATCAATTTTTTTGGCTTCAGGAACAAAATAGGCTGGCCGCAGCAACTTTCGCTGCTGGGCAATGGTATCTTTGCCGTCAACTACTGCCAGCAAATCCTTGGCGTACAGCAGCCCAACGACGTTATCGATGTTGTCTTCGTAAACAGGTACGCGTGAGTACCCGGCATTGATAAATTCTTGCCTGGCTTCGCTGATGGTGGTGTTGATGTCCAATGCCAACAAATCGGCCCGGGGTACCATGATCTCACGAGCGATCGTATCCCCAAACTGGAAGATCGAATAGATCATTTCCCGTTCGCCTCTTTCAAGGCTGCCTTCAGGTTGTTCGTCTTCCACCCAATCCCGCAAGGTTTCATCCGTCATCGGTATGCTCACTCGGGCAGCATTTTCGCCAAGAATACTGATAAGGAGTCGGGTGAATGGGGAGGCAAGCACGGCCAGGGTCGCTGCAAAACCCGACCAGGCTATTGCCGACTTTTCAGCCTGTTTCACCTGGGCTTTCTCGATGATCACCTCCAGCAGACTGATCAGGAAAATAGCTGCCGCAAGGATTAAAATGATTTGCCAAATGAGCAAATTGGGGAAACTGATCTTGAGGGCCAAGGTCAGGCTGCCAGCAATCATAAAATGCGAAACGATATTGCTCAGGCGCAACCCCGTGTGTACACTGGGCTTTTCCAGCAAATCAATGGTTTTTTGAACCCTTTCCGGCTGGTTTTCCAGTATACCCAGGAGATAGGTCAGGCGGGCGTGCAGGAAGGAAGACCTGGCGGTAGTCACCAGTAAATCCCAAACGATGAAAAAAGTAAAAATTACCCAAAGAAAAATAAGATCTGACATAGATCCTTTCAGATTAAAGCATCAGGCAAAATCACTGACACTCTCCCATTGAGGGTTTTCGAGGCCGCGGCTTGGCTGGAACCCCAACCACCAATTCGCCATCAGCAACATCATGTGTGACGACTGAGCCCGCCCCGGTAACAGCATTTTTACCAATCTTAAGCGGTGCTACCAGCATGGTATCGCTGCCAATAAAGGAATTTTCACCGATTTCGGTGGGGTTCTTCAAATTGCCATCATAGTTGCATGTGATCGTGCCTGCCCCAATATTGACATTGCGGCCAATTTTGGCGTTGCCAATGTAAGAGAAATGCCCCATCTTGACATTTTCATCTAAAATGGAGTCCTTCACTTCGCCGAAGTTACCCAGGTGCACGCCATCCTTGAGTACCGCATTTGGTCGTAAGTGACAGTAGGGACCCATGCTGACGTGATTGCCGATGGTCGCGCATTTAGTCACGGAATGGAGAATCTTGCTGCCTTCCCCGACAATAGTGTCACAAAGGATTGTGTATGGGCCAATCACAGAATCTGCACCCACTTTAGTAGTTCCACAGAGCCGTGAACCCTGGAGGATGGTCGCATCCGGGGCAATTTCGACGTCTGGTTCAATCAGGATACTGGCCGGATCGTCCATGCTCACTCCCGCCAACATGTGGCGCGTGTTTATGCGTCGGCGCAAGGCCATTTCGCAATCCGCCAGATCCACGCGGGTATTGATGCCCAACCCTTCAATCGGGTCATCCCAGATGAGGGATTCCACTCTCAAGCCTTGGGAGACTGCCATACTCACCAAATCCGTAAGGTAGTATTCACCTTTGGGCGAAATCGGGATGAGACCGAGGTTCTGCCAGAGCCAGTCGGCGTTGAAACAATAAGCCGAGATGTTGTATTCCCGAATTTTCAACTGCTGAGGCGATGCTACCGCTTCTTCGATGATACCGACCACACGTCCATTTGCTTCACGTAACACACGGCCAAAACCGCGTGGTACATCCCCCACCACACTGGTCATGGTGAGAACGGCATGGGTCTCTTCGTGATGTTTAATAATTGAACGAACGGTTTGTTCGCTCAGCAGAGGCATATCCGCCAGGGTCACAACCACCAGGTCAGACAGTCCCTCCACGAAGTTTCGGGCAGATTGAACAGCGTGCCCAGTGCCAAGTTGTTCCGTCTGGTAGGCAAACTGGACCTGCGAACCGAATGATTTTGAAACCTCGGCTTTTACTTCCTCAGCGCTCTGCCCAATGACTACCACGGGCGGTAAATCGCTTGGACCAATCAGGGCTTGCAGTACGTGCCAAATAAGAGGTTTGCCGACTAATTCGTGCAAAACTTTATGCTTTTTGGAGTGCATGCGCTTGCCGTAGCCAGCCGCCAATGTTATTGAAGCAATTTTCATCGGTGATTCCTTAAGAGCAAACGACGGGTTCTGCCGCTCGCGGCCTGCTCCGTCGTTGGGGTTGGTATAAGATATTTTTCTTCTTCCACTTTAGTTAGGCAGGGGCACTTGGATTCGAACCAGGATTAACGGAGTCAAAGTCCGGTGTGCTGCCGTTGCACCATGCCCCTGTGTTGATAGAGGTCAATTTTAGCACAGATTTCGCGCAGAATTGGCAGGAAAGGCTTGCACGACACGGGTCCTATTCGACCCTCTTCAGATGAAATTTGTAAAACCAAATGCGATCTGCATATTACCCTTGAGTCTTTTCCCACGGTTTGTCATGTTGACCGCAGTGAGAAATCTTCTTGTCGCAAATCGAATTTAGCAGGTCCCACGCAAAAGAACCTCAGGATGACAAATTTAGCTGCAGCTTACCACCAGTATGGTCCGCAATCATAAAAAAAGCTCAGAAGCCATTTCTTTGTCATGTTGACCGCAACATTACATCTTCTTGATAAGAACTTCTGAGCTCTTGCCCTGTCACGGCTGCTCTAATTAAATTACAAAACAAAAAAAGGGATGAAGTTCATCCCTTTTGATCAATATCTTGTGTCTGCAGACTGCTTACCTAAACCAGACCTGTGTGGCAAAAAGCGTGAACAAAATCCAAACAATTGAGAATATGGCCACGACTACCAGGCCAGCCAGAATGGCATACCAGGTATAGCGGCGTAATTCCGGCTTGGTAATTGGATCACCGCGCAGGCGGTTTTCCCGCCGAGAACTTAACCCCGGTCGCGAGCCACGATCCTGGTGCCAGGGCATCCCCGACACGTTCATGTCGCAGATTACACGGCCATCATCCTCATAATCGTCAGGCTGCTGGTTCATTGACTTCCGGTTCGTTATTGTACAAATGGCAGCGCACAAAATGTCCGGCTTCCAACTCCCGAGTCAAAGGTACCACTTTGTCGCACATGTCAAATCGACGTGGGCAACGTGTGTGGAATTTACAACCTGAAGGCGGATTGGCCGGTGAAGGAATGCTGCCTTCAAGAATGATGCGATTTCTCTTTGAAGTCGGATCCGGTACAGGAGCTGCGCTGAGCAGTGCCCGGGTGTACGGGTGTAATGGATTGCGGAAAATATGCTGCTTGGTACCATATTCAACCAGATCGCCCAAGTACATCACACCCACATGATCAGAAATATGCTCAACCACCGATAGGTCATGTGAGATAAAGAGATAGCTTAACTTGTAACTTTCCTGAAGATCTTTTAGCAGATTAATAATCTGGGCTTGAATGGAAACATCCAATGCAGAGACGGGCTCATCGCAGACAATAAAATCAGGTGAAAGGGCTAAAGCACGGGCTATGCAAATACGCTGGCGCTGACCGCCAGAGAATTCGTGAGGATAGCGATCCTTGTGATAAGGCTGAAGACCGCATGAGCGCATAATGCCTTCAAGGTATTCATCGTATTCATTATCGGGAACGATGTGATGTTCTTTTACCGCTTCTCCAATAATTTCACTGATTGGAAGCCTGGGGGAAAGGCTGGAATAAGGGTCCTGGAAGATGATTTGCATCTTGGGGCGCATGGCGGTAAGTTCGCGGTGGTTCAGCTTGAAAACGTCCACACCTTCAAAGAGCACGTCACCGGATGTGTGTTGGTTGAGGCGCAGGATGGTTTTGCCTGCAGTAGTTTTACCGCTGCCAGACTCACCTACCAGACCCATGGTCTTGCCTTTGGGGATGTTAAAGCTAATCCCATCGACGGCCTTTATATAGCCTACCACCCGCTGCATGATGCCAGCTTTGATCGGAAAATATTGCCTGAGATCCCGAACTTCAAGGATATTTTCAGTACTGTGTTTAAGATTTACATGATCAACGACTTGTTCAAGCATTCTCGTTCCTCCGAGGGTCGCTTTCATAAAGGTAACAAGCAGCCATATGCGTGGGGCTCACACGGTATTCCCCCGGATAAGCGCCATCGCAAATCGGCATACGCCTGTTGCAGCGATCCCGAAAGTAGCAGTAATCTGGCATATTAATCGGATTTGGAACATTACCAGGGATGGTGTAAAGGCGATCGACATCATGGTTAATGATTGGCTTGGAAGCCAACAGACCAACCGTGTAGGGGTGCAAGGGATCCTTAAACACTTCCAACGCGGTGCCTTTTTCAACGATGCGGCCTGAATACATGACCACGACATAATCTGCCATTTCGGCAATCACACCCAGGTCATGTGTAATCAGCATGATACTGGAATTAATCTGATCTTTCAGATTGCGCAGAAGGTCCAAAATCTGGGCTTGAATGGTCACATCTAGAGCCGTGGTGGGTTCATCAGCGATGATTAATTTAGGGCTGCAAGCCAGCGCCATGGCAATCATGATCCGTTGGCGCATACCGCCAGAAAGTTCATGTGGATACATGCTATAGACACCTTCTTGATTGGCGATGCCGACCATTTCGATCATCTTAAGCGTTTGAGCTTTCACTTCTGCATTCGTCAGCTGAGGATTATGAAGTTTGATCACTTCGTCAATCTGGTCACCTGACCGAAACACCGGGTTCAGGCTGGTCATCGGTTCCTGGAAGATCATGGAGATCTTGGCACCGCGGATTGTTTCCATGACCGTCGTAGGAGTTTGGGCAATATCGTAGGCCTTGTCTCCGTCATCAAAGCGGATCTGGCCTTCTACGATTTGGCCCTGGGGGCGTTGAACGAGCTGCATCAGCGAAAGCGCGGTGACGGATTTACCGCAACCAGACTCGCCCACTACACCAACCGTCCTGCCTTTGGGAATGTCAAACGAGACCCCATCAACTGCTTTTACGGTGCCAATATCGGTGTAGAAGTAAGTATGTACGTTATCAAACTCAACTACGTTTTCAGGGTCGCGCATGATGGTCAGGTATTCCTTTTCAGGAACATTTCTGCGATTGCGTCTTTTCTCAATAACATCCGTAATTCGGCGATTGTTACGTGAAATAAGCATGGATTCACGTGCGGTCAGGTGAATGCTTTCTTTTACCTGCGCGGTTTCGTCGTCCACGGCTATGTTGGGTTTCAAATTTTTGATTACCATTCTTACCTCTTCATCTTCGGGTCGTATGCATCACGCAGGCCATCACCCACGAAGTTGAAGCCAAGCACGGTCAGAAGAATTAACAGACCGGCGGGAATCCACATGAACCAGAAGCTCGTCATAACATAGGCATCTGAGGAGACGTTGATGATGCTGCCCCAGGAAGCCAAAGGATATTTGACACCCAGACCAAGGAAGCCCAGGGTGGCTTCTGTAATAATGATGCCGCCCAAGCCAGCCGTTGCTGAAACAATCAATAAAGGCATGACGTTGGGTACCAGGTGCTTGAAAATACGCTTGCTGGTGCTGAGGCCGGTAGCTTCGGTGGCAACCATAAAGTCTTGCTCGCGCAGGGAAAGAATCTGGCCGCGCACAACCCGGGCTGTACCCGTCCAACCCAGGATGCCAAGTACTCCCATCAAAATGAAGATCCGAGCACGTGGATCAACCTCCAGCGTATCCATTACCGAACCCAGGATAAGTACCATGGGATAGAAGGGAATACTGTTAAAAAGGTCCACAAAGCGCATCAGGGCGTTATCAAGTGCCCCGCCAAAATAACCTGAGATACCACCAATGATGACACCGATGACCATCTCAATAATGATGACTACAAAACCCACCATTAAAGAGACCTGGCCGCCATGCATCAAACGAGTCATAACATCCATACCATTATTGTCGAGCCCAAGGGGGTGCTGGGAAGAAGGCATTTCATATTGCCTGATCAGCGAGATGGTGGTTTCGCGTTTGATATTAAAGGTGCGGTTTACGCGCACAATTGTGTAATTAGTCTCTTGCCCACTCTGATCTTTGTAGACCAGTTTATCCTGTCGTTCTGAGATTGCTTTGCGGACCATGGTCTTAAAGTCAACAGGGAGGAAGGTTGTGCTTTCCAGGGGGTTGACAATGATGTTGGAAACATCCGCAAATTCCTTGCCCGCAGCATCTTTAATAATGGAATGACCATCTTCATACTGCACGGTGAAATCCTTGCCATCAACCTGGAAGCTGGTTGCTTGCAGGGCAACGGTTTCTCCAGCCGGTTTGGCAAAATTGTAGGATTGCACATAACTTTTATTTAATTCTTCGTAGGGGTCAAAAATGTACAATGTAGCTATAGCCACATCCTCGTCAATAGCGATGCGGGTTATTTTGCCTTCTTTGTAAATGGAATAATCCACACCATTAATTTCAAATTCAGTCTCACCAGCAGCAACAGTTTTCTCAAATGTTGTCTTAAGGTTCTCAGGAAGTTGTTGATCGGTTAAGGGCTTGAAAATCTTACCAAAATTTTCTACAATCGGGGTCAATTCTTTAATTCGGTAGAAATTGTCACCTTCTTTGATGTAGGAGTAACTCTTCTCACCAGCTGTAAAAGTTAATTTGTTCTTGCCAAGAGCCAGCAGGAATGCTGCCCGCTCGGCGCCGGCAAACTTCTTGCCCTCAGCGACGGTGTAACGCAGTTCTTCGTTGTAGGTGGCTCCTGCAAATTCCTTGGACATCGTGCTTACGCCTGTAAACACTTCAGTCTGGCCATAGGGTGAAATTAACGGACCAATGAAGGAAAAAGTGAACATAAAGAAAAGGATCACTAAGCCAATGACAGCCAGTTTATTGCGGATAAAGCGCTTGAACACCATCATGCCAGGTGAGAGCACCTTGATACGCCGGGCGTCATCCAACTTCATTTCGGGGCGCTGGTTGCCAGGTTTCGCCAATTCCAAGTGGTCTTCCATGTTTTCAACGTCACTATCCATAGGGATGGATTCCTGCAACCCTTCAGGCTTGGAAGCCGAAGCCATGGGCATCGTGTGGGCGATTAAGTCCCTGTCTTTTTCGGAGGAGAGTTTGTTATCTTCAGTCATTTCTCACCTCCTAATTCACTCTTACGCGTGGGTCAACCACAGCGTACATAATATCCGCGATGATCAGACTGATCTGCGTAAGTACAGTTAGGAAAGTCGTATAGAACATCGCGAAAGGAATATCACCACGGGTGATGGCTTGATAAGCCACATAACCAATCCCGGGGATGTGATAGAGCGTTTCCGTAATTAAGGCGCCTCCAAACATAGAGGGAATCAAGTAACTCATGTAAGAAACCAGCGGGATAAGGGTGTTGCGGAAGGCGTGTTTGTTGATAACCATCTTCTCTGGCAGGCCTTTGGCGCGCGCAGTGCGGATGTAATCTGAACTGAGCACTTCAAGCATATTGGTGCGTGTGTAGCGCATCAGACCGCCAATTGAAAGCATCATTAGTGTAATAACTGGCAGCACCATGTGGTAACCGACATCCACAATTTGTTGAATTTGCGTCATCGAGTTGAAGTAGCGGCCTGTAAGTCCGTACAGGTCAAACCATCCCAACTTGATGGAAAAGACATATTTAAGGATCGTTGCCAGGAAGAACGTGGGTAATGAAAGACCCGCCAAAGCAAAAATCGTAATGGCATAATCCGCTCGGCTGTATTGTTTGGTAGCCGCCATTATGCCCAGGGGTATCGAAATGACAATCTCCACAACAAACGTTACAATGTTGATAATCATTGAATACCAGATGACTTGATTGAACTTTTCGGTGACCGGCATGCCATATTGCCAGGATTCGCCAAAGTCCCCCTTGACTGCATTTCCTACCCAACCAAGAAAACCAGGAATTATCGGCTTATCCAAGCCGTAAACTGCGTTCAACTGACTCAACCACTCCTGGTAAGTTTTAGTGCTTGCAGGATTGCTCGCACGCTGTCGCGCAATAGTTTCTACATAGGAAGAAGGTAGTGCGCGGATGATTGAATACACAACCAAAGCGCTGAAGAAAATGATAAAGATTCCGAGGAGTATCCTCTTGATGATAAAGTTTCGCATCCAGACCCTTCCATCAACCCGTCATACTTTACTGCAACAAACAAGATACCGTGAATATGTGAGCCCACTCTTAGGTGGGCTCACATATTCTATTTTATATTAGCCGCTCGATAAACTACTTGCTGGCCATTTCAATGAGTTCAATATCATTCATCCAGCCCCAGAAGGTGGTGATATCGGGGGTAATGGTTGCGATATTGATACGTTCGGTGCTGAAGATGATGCTGTTCTGGCGCTGGTAGGTCGGGATTTCGACAGCCCAGTCGATGATTTCATCGAGGGCAGTCTTGTAGACCTGCTTGCGATAGTTCTGGTCATCACTCTTGCGGGCATCCATAATCAAAGTGTCGAGGGTATCGGAAGTAATGTGATAATGGTTGGAATCCGAGCCACCTTTGCCAACAATGTTGGTGCTATAGTAGATCTGGTACATATCAGGATCGATTGTGGCACCCCAAGCTGCAGTCCACATTTGCTGTGTACCGGCATCAAGGGCGTCCCAGAGGATATTGGCATCAGCAGGATCGTTGATCTTAAGATCGAGACCGATTTTCTTGAAAGCTGCCTGGGCACCAGTGAGAATAGCGAAGGCCGGATGGTCTCCAGTACCGGTAGCAGGGATGATAATTTCATAGTTCAGGGCTGCGCCTTCGGGAGCAGCAGTGAGCTTACCACCTGTGACAGTGTAACCTGCTTTTTCAAAGAAGCCGAGAGCAGCCTTTGAGGCAGCTTCGTACTTTTGTTCCTGGGTCATATCCGCGGTGTAAATCGGTTTGCCATCAACATCAGTAGAGAAAGCGACTTTATAGTCAGGATCTGTCGGTTGAGGAGCGGCCCAAGAGGTATTGGAAATTGGGTAGTTGATGACGGAAGCAGCTTCGCCGTAATAGCTGTTGATCGCAACATCGCGGTAAACAGCAAAGATGGTACCAAGGCCCTTGCGTAGCAACTTGGAGGCATCAGAGCCCGATTCGCCCTTGACGTTTACGGTTGCAGCATTGATGCCTATATAACCGTAACCAAGGTTGTCAACTTTGCTGGTGGTGATAACGGGTCCAGTGATCTCGCCATTGCCGTTGTATTTGGCAACTTCGTCAAAGCCGACGCGGGAACCAGCCATTTCGCCGGCGTCGGCTGCCCCAGTTTGAACAGCGGAAGCCACTTCAGAGGAAACGGTTTCCTTGAATTGGATTTCCTTGATCTTCGGGCAGCCGCGATAATAATCCGCATTGGCTGCGAAGTAGACAACACGATTGTCATATTTGACGAATTTGTAAGCACCAGCGCCCATGGGGGTTGTGGTCAAGCTTTCCTGCTTGGAGAGATCTCCGAAGGGGAAGCCGAACTTATTTTTTGCGTAATCATACTGGGCTTTGTCGCCGTAGTAGTGCAGAGGGGTAACATAAACACCGAGGATGCTGTAGACTGCAGGAGCAGAGAAACCAGTAGTGGTAACTTCCACAGTGACGTCATCAATCTTCTTGATGCCAGCAATATTCGGGACGCCCTGGCCACCCATTTCGGTGTCCTTGGGGCCCCATTCTTTAATGAAGGTATCGTTTGTTACACCAACGATATCCACACCATTGGGGGATTCCCCAGCGGCAACGTAATCGGCAGCATTGTTCTTGTACTTGGCCTCAACTTCAGCAACGAAATCTGCGAAGGTGGGCAGGGGGCCCTTCAGGTCAAATACAGTGCCAGAACCAGTAGTCAGCTTGCCGTCTTTGGCTTCCGCGAAGCTCCAGAAAGCCATAGCAAAGGCATTTTGCAGACCTTCGTTTGCTTTGACAAGGTCGGGTTCAACACCAATAGTATCAGTAGAATAATCGATATAGTCAGCCATAACGGTATCCCGGATGGACATGATGTCTGCTTCCCAGGCGGCTTTGAGGGTAGTCCAATAGCCATCCTGTTGCTCTTTGGTCCAGCCGTCGCCATCTTTCCACACGTGGTCAGGGCCAGCAGTCTGGATATCCTGAGCCATCTTCAGGTATTTATCATAAACCTGGGTGGTGGTTTGGGTCTGATAGTCCTTGAGGCCGATGATCGGGAAGGAATTCAGGGTCGTTGAACCGACGTAGCTCGGATCAAGGAAAGTGTAATAAGTGAAGATGACATCATCAGCAGTTACAGGTTCGCCATCGGAGAATTTCATACCGCGGCGAAGGGTTGCAGTGTACTTGGTGGTGTCAGTGGCGGCATCGTACACAACATTGGTATCAGCAGCACCTTTGTAAAGGTACTCTTTGCCATTGTAAGATGTGGTCTCGCCTTTGATAGCATTCTTGATGATGCCACCAGAACGATCGGTGGTCAGAATGCTAATTTGGGTCATGGATGCAACATCCGCGTCATAGGCTGTTTCCGAATAGAATGGGCTGAACCTTTGTGAGAAATCGGAATATGCCACGACTAAGGGGGTGTTGATGGTGGGGGCGGTGGGTAGATTGTCGCCAAAGGGCTGATCCGCGGGGGTTACAGGTGCCTTGGTGGGTTCTACCACTGGGGCCGCGGTGGGTACCGGGGCTTTGGTGGGTTCCACAACGGGAGCCTTGGTAGGCTCTACGGGAGCTGTGGTGGGGGCGGCGGTTGGGGCAGCACACGCGGCAAGAGTGCCGAGCAGCATAATGCTGACGATCAACCATGAGATACTTTTATTGAATTTTCTCATTACTTCTCCATTTCTCCTATTTAAGGTTTTAAAATTATACCTACGAAAATATAATACCGCAAATTAAAAAAATAATGGAGACTCATTTCGTTAACATTTAATGGGCGTTATGGGCAATCCGTATTTGAATCCTAACTCGATTCAACCTGCTGAAAAGGTTTAGAAACATTATTGAACTGAACATTTCCAGAAATAAATACAGATAATCTGGCCGGGCTGTAAAGGATCTCCCGTTAAAAAGCATATAAAGTACCAATCCAGCAGAGTTGAGCCAAATCAAGCCCAGAATGAATAGCGTCATCATGCGGCCGCGCGTGAACGAAGCTTCCGTCTGATAACGAGCCAGATTTTGGGTTTCTTTAGGTAGCCGCACGAGGGCAAAACCAAGCAGACCAATCGGTAAAAAGGCAAGCGTGTATGGAATACTGACAAACCATTGGTAGGAAGCGCTATGCTGCAGAAAACCAGCTGCCACATGGCTGGCAAAGCCTCCCATATAAAGGAAGGCTGCCAGAATTTTGAGACGATTGAGACTTGCCTGATTGATTTCGAGATCAAAGACAGATCCAATATAAGTGCTCACCTGCCTGGTACGGCCCTGGTCATCGGTTTCAGTTTTAAGTGAAAAGTCGTCCTTAAATTTCTTGCTCATGCCATCGATTTCTATGCTAATTTATTTTCCAGATGTCTTGGTCATCCATTCAATTTGGTCTAGAGTCCAATCGCTTTCAATTTGAAGCGACTTGTCACTTACCCAGAGATTGAGGCGGTCAATCGCGACCACCGAAGGGCTTTGCAGTAAAAAGATTGTGCATATGCCCACGCAGCGGGCTCCTGCGTTTGTACTACTGGTAGACTCAAAGCTGACCAGATTGGCGCCGCAAGCCAGATCAAAAGCATCATCGTCCAGGCCAGCCAGATTGGTGCCAATCCAATGGTTGGAGGCGGAAGGAATCGCTTTTGACATATAAGTGGCGCAGCGGTTTACCGGGTCAGATTGCCAGGAAACCAACGCCATCTCAAAGTTTCGGCCGAATAGTGGGCCTTCAGGCCCGGGCGCGTAAAGTTGTTCCAGTGGCAAAGGATTGACTGAGACCTCAACCCCCACACCGGCCAGCGCGCTTACTACCAAGGTACTGATTTCCTGGTCTGCCTGGCTTTGGCTGCTGAGCAGGGTCACCTTAAAAGAGGTACCGTCATTGACTCCTGCCACCCCCTGGGCAACCCTAACACCACCTGTTAACTTCCAACCGGCTTCATCCAGGAGCGTTTCTAAATTTACTTGTGGGCCAAATATGCCAGCCGGGGGCGCTTTTACCGTTTCAGGAAGGTGCTGAGTATAAACGGATTGATTGAACTGCGCTCGCGTGATAGCCAGGCTAATGGCTTCGCGTGTGCGTGCATCCCCAAACCAATCCGGCCGTTCTACAATAGCTGCCTGGTAATCGGCATCATAAGCAGCAGGGCGTATGCCAAATACTATCTCCACTGCCTGGTCATCAAAGCCCAGGTGGAAGTCGGTTGTAATGAGGTAAGGCTGCCAATCCGTGGTTTTCATGGAAAGAAAGTTGTAGGAAGAATCCAGAACATCACATTCGCCTGATTGCAGCAAACCGAGCGCCTTGGTTTGGTCAGAAACAAAACGAATTTTGACTTCCTTAATTTTTGGTAAGCCCTCAGAACTTCGGTAATAATTGGGGTTTGCCTCAAGTGTAATTCCAACACCCGGCTCCCAAAGCTTCACCCGGTATGGGCCCCAGCTCAGGATCTGCTCTCGGTAGAAGGGGCTCGTGCCCAGGTCTTCTACTTTCAAGTCAGACAGCTGATGCGCTGGCATAGGCAGAGGTAAAAACTGTTCCAAGCTTACACCGCCGAACCCGGGCAAACCTGTCCATTCAATCGAATAGTCATCCTTGGCCGTGAGCGACTGGGTGACATCCAGGCGTTTCTGGTCAGCCGGTTGGGCTGCCTGCTGCATAATTTGGTAGGAAAACAAATAATCCGCCGATGTCAGTGGGCTGCCGTCGGACCATTTTTCATCAGGATTTAACGCAAATTTAACCATTACCTGGTCCATTTTGAGCTCGCTGGTACCATCCCAGGTAATCGCGCAATCATCCGCCGCGCATTTGGGGTAAGGCCGAACTTTGCTGCCCTTCTGCAGGACCGTAACATCCCCGAAGGCATCTAAAATCACTGTTCCAGCACTGACGGTCACGGGGACGATACTGATTGAATCGCCGAGTTGCGGATAACTTGTCAGCAATCCTGAGTTGTTTCCGGAAAGTGTGCTCTCAAAGCGGCCGTCATCAAGCACACTCAGGATGGAACGCTGCGAAGGCGTATCACTTCCATTATATGGATACAGGCTGCCAGGGTCCTCTGCGGTGCAGATATTAATGACCTGCGGCAAAGGGGTAGCAGTCGGTTCCGGAGTGGAGCTGGCTTGTGGCAATGGTTGAGTGGCGGTTTGCGCCAGTATTGTTGCGGTAGGGGTCGGGTTGCAGGCATTCAAAATCAAGGCAAGCAAAAGCAGGCTGGCCGGCAACAAGCGGGCGAAAAGTGGTTTCTTCAAATCATTCCTCATCATAAAACAGGGAGATATCCTCTTCCAGGCTGCGTTTATCCCCGAAACGAAGGCGCAGATAAGAATCATAGCGCGTCTTGGCGATTTGGCCCGCATCCACTGCCTTGCGCACAGCACACCCGGGTTCATGACTGTGCGTACAATCACTGAATTGGCAATCAGCCACCAGGGGGGCGATTTCACGGAAGTAAGCATCCAGTTCTTCACCGTTGATGTCCCAGAGCGCAAGCGTACGCATACCGGGGGTATCAGCTAACCAGCCGCCGCTCTCAAGTGGGTATAGTTGGCGCACCTGAGTGGTATGCCGCCCTTTTCCCTGGGCACCCAGGCCAACCTCACCCACCAGCAGATGTAAATTAGGAAGGATTTTTTGCAGGAGCGAGGTTTTGCCCACGCCGGAGGGTCCTGCGAAGCTGGAAATCTTTCCCGGGAGGAATGTTTCGAGCCTTTCAATGCCTTCATTCGATTTGGAAGAGGTATAAACTACCGGATAGGTAAGTTTTTCGTATATCCCAAAAATGGATTCTGCAAAAGCTTGCGTGGTCAGGTCCAATTTGGTGACCACAATAACGGCGGGAATATGCGCCCGTTCAGCCACAATCAGGAAGCGATCCAACATCCGCAAGTGAGGCTCGGGTTGCAAACAAGCAAAAACAATCAGGATTTGGTCGGCATTGGCCAGGATGACCTGCTGATAACTGTAATTAACCCCCGAAAGCGCCCGGGAGAGTACGGATGTTCGCGGTTGGACCTTGGCAATCGTCCCTGTCATGTCCTCTTGAGGCTCGATGAGCACTCGGTCACCAACCGCCGCCAGATCTCCACCGGCTCTGCCTCGGCGCAGTTTTCCGCGCACGCGGCAGGTATATTCTCCATTCTCGGTGTGGACAGTCATAAAACCGGCCTGGGAGCGGATGATCAAACCTGGAAGAAATTCTGACATGGAAGCTGAGCCTGCCCCTGGAGGGCTTATTCCGTAGTCGCTTCAGGTTGATAAAGATGATAGGGACGGTCTTCCCAAGGCATAAGATAACCAGAAATATTGTAGTTATTGAAGTAGAGTTCCACAGCTCTGCGGAAGAGTGGGGCTGCCATCATGGAACCTTCACCGGCGTTTTCAAGTACAACTGCAATCGCAATATCAGGTCGGGCGGGGTCGTTCAGCCATGTATAGCCGCCAAACCAGGCATGTGAATCGCCAATTGGGTTTTCTGCGGTTCCGGTTTTGCCCGCGATGTTGATTGTCATTGTACGGGTTACATCGATAGCAGTGCCATCTTTGTCAGCGACCACCCAGACCATTGCCTGCTGTATTGAATTCAGATTTTCCTCAGTGATTGGAAGGGTACCATTTGGTGTTGGGGTAAACGTATAGATGGGGGTTGTGCCATCCACGGGAACTATTTTTTCAACCAGAGTGGGCTTGAAAAGGGTTCCGCCATTGCCTATGGCAGCCATATAGCGGGCAACCTGGATTGGTGAAGATTGGAGTTGGCTTTGGCCAATTGCCAGTTGGACATTATCGCCAATCGCCTGAGGCTTGGGCAGATTGCCAGCATCTTCAGCGATTTCAATACCCGTCTTTTCACCGAGACCGAAACCTTTGGCTTCGTCATAGATGGAAGTAGTATACCCGTCGTCCCAAAGCACTTTTCCAATATGCCAAAACCATGGGTTGCAGGAGCGCATCAGCCCTTTTTGCAGAGTCAGGTTGCCGGATGGGGGCAAATTGTGCGACCGGGTCCAGTCGTAAAGAGTCCACCCCTCAAGTTCCGTCCAATCGCTACCGCAATAATAGTTGGTATCTTTTTGGAAAACACCAGTTTGCAGCGCTGCCGCCATTGTAATGGGCTTGAAAATCGAACCGAGCGGGTAAACGCCCTGGGTAGCACGATTAAGGAGCGGTTTGGCAGGGTCATTAAAGACCCGGGTGAGGTCGCTGCTGTTCTCGTTGGTCGGCTCAAAAATATTGGGGTTGAAGGATGGATTGGACGCAATTGCCAGGATGCGGCCGGTATCACGCTCCATAACCACGATGGCACCCCGATTCTCGCCCATCGAGCTTTGCAATAGATACTGCAGGTGGGCATCCAAAGTGGTGGTGATGGAATTGGCGGGTGCCAGTTCTTTTTGGGCAAGCATGGTGACGGTCTTGCCAGCCGGGTCCTTCACATATAGCGTTGCCCCGTGCTCACCAGCAAGGTAGCGTTCACCCCACAGTTCAAGACCGCTCTTGCCAATTTTTTCGTCACCCCGGTAACCGAGACGCTTGTAGTATTCAAGGTCCTCCGCGAAAATTGGCTGGACGTATCCTATTGCGTGAGGAGCAAGGCCGTTATCAACATAGTAACGTGCCTTGAAGGAGTTAACTACAATCCCTGCAAACGCATTGAGCTGGCCTGAGTACTTCTGAGCTTCCGCAGCAGACACATCGCCAATAGCAATGTACCAATCAGGGTTTGCACTTGCATACATGGCCTTGATAGTATCGGTGTCATAACCGGTGAGCGTGGAAAGAAGGCTGAGCATTTCGCCTTCGGTGCCCGTGTCAATGCGACCTGGCACTACCCCCAAAGAAACCGCTTCACTCTGCGAAACCAGGGCATAGCCCTTGTTGTCATAAATATTGCCGCGGGCAGGAACCTGGTAATCTACATAAAGGGTGTTGCCATCCTTTAGCTCATTCATGAGCATGCCATCGTTCCACTTAACCTTCCAGCCATCGCCTTCAAAGGCCAGGTCCATCAGTGCGTCACGATCAAGATTGCCAAAGAGATTGGTGGCATATTTGATTTTTAGGGCAACCTGGGCGGATACACCCGGGCTGACAATGCTGGAAAGTTGTTCAATTTCCATGGCTTTGAGGGTCATGGCATCGTATGCGTTGCGGTGACGCTGCTCAAAAGCTTCTTCAGTCAGCCCGCTCCTGGTTTCCTGGCTGAGCATGCCGTACATATCCGCATAATGCTCCGCTTTCCAGCCAGCCAGGTAAGTGCGTACAACCTCATCTACCTCAGCATACTTGGAGGTGACATCAACAATGGGTGTCGGCAGGGCTGTTGCAACAATTTCTGTTGGGGTAGTCTGTGGTGTAGGCGTGGTTTTTACGCAGGCTCCCAGAAGGAACGTCATTATCAGCAAAACGAGTAAAGGCTTTTTCATTTCAGGCCTCATTTAAAATTTCTGCAAAGACCGGGCACACAATTCCCAGGTAGTTTTGACAGCGGTCAACAATGCCAGGTGAAGGTTCAAGTTCAGATTGCTGCATCAGCTTGTAAAGGTGGCAAAGCGGCAGCCCCATCACGTTTGCCCAACAACCCTCAAGGCTGCTGACGGGATGAAAGGCGGCATCCTGAATGGCATATCCACCCGCTTTATCCATCGGACTGTTAGTGTGGATGTAGCATTCAATTTCTTCGTCGCTATAGGCACGCATGCTCACCTTGGTCTGGCAATAAGAGCTGCGCGACTGTCCGTTGTGGGATACGTTCAGTGCCGTGAAAACCTGGTGGTCTTTTGCCCGTAAAGCCTTGAGGATTTCCTCTGCTTCGGCAAAATCTTTCGGTTTTCCAATGACTTGGCCATCCTGTTCGACAATGGTATCCGCGGAGAGCACCCATCCATTATTTGCTCGGGCGCAGGCTTTGCTTTTTTCTACCGCCATTCTTCTTACGTAGTTCAGCGGTTCTTCCCCATCCTGTTCAGACTCATCAGTCTGGCCGGGTTGGACCTTAAAAGGCAATCCGAGCAGTGTTAAGAGCTCTTTTCGACGAGGAGAACCGGAAGCTAAAATGAGTTTAAATTCAGGAGACACGGCTGAGATTCTAACATGATTCAATTATCAGGATTTGCGGCCAGCTTAGTGCTTAACCTGGAAAACGTCAAAATCACGAGCCAGGATGGCGTTGGGGAAGATGGCCTGGGCTTCGACGTTTACGCTCTCGTCTTTGTAACGGCGAGATACGTGCGTCATGATAAGGTTGCCTATGCCTGCATCAACAGCCAGGTGGGCAACACTTTCGGCTGTCGAATGGCCAAACTCCGCTGCCAGTTGGACTTCTTCTTTTAAATAGGTAGCCTCAATAACCAGTGTGTCGGCCCCTCTGATAAAGTCCATGAGCTTCTCCGGCCGACCTACATCACCCACAACTACCAGGCAGGTACCAGGTTTTTCTTCACCAAGCACGTCGTCCGGGTCGATCAGACGTCCATCCGGTAAAGAAGCCGGTTTACCCTCAACTAAATGTTGCCGCCAGGGTCCAGGTGGAATGCCAAGGCTTTCGGCTTTTTCAGGCAAGAAGGGACGGCGCGAAGTTTCTTCAAAGCGGTACCCCAGTGAGCTGGAGCCACGGTGGTCAACCGGAAAAGCGGTTACGCTAAAGTTGTCCGCCTGGAAAATCAGGCCTGGAGAAACATTGAGCAGGTTGATAGCCATGGTAGGTTTCCCTCCCCGCAAAACAACGCCTGTCACCAGGTCTTCAACTCGTTCCATGGTATGGGAACTGCCATAAATATTGACTTCGTCAATGGCTTCCCAGCGCATGAAAGTGGAAAGTAATCCAGCCAGGCCCAGGATATGATCCAGGTGACCGTGCGTAAGTAGAATGTGGTTGAGATGCTTGAAGCCAACCCCGGATTTGAGGATTTGGCGCTGGGTTCCTTCACCGCAATCCACCATGAAACGGTGTTCATCGTGTTTAACGATAAGCGAAGAAAGCCCCCGCTTAATCGAGGGGGCTGAAGCAGAAGTCCCTAAAAAGACTAACTCGAACAAGGTAATTCCGTTGCCAGTGTTTAGACGCGGTCTTTACTGATGCTGGAAAGTTGCTTGAAAACACCGAGTGTGGTCAGGCCCAGTTTCAGGCCTTGAGAGGCGGTAATGGGCAATTGGCTTTGAGCACTCTCAGATTCTCTGATAAATGACTCAGCCATTCTGTAACCCAGGAAGGTTCCCAATGCCGACCCAAGTATCAACGTAATAATTTTGACGTTTTTGTTCATCTTGTCCTTATCTGAGTCTCGTTTGGAGACTGGTAATAATTTGTTTGAGCTGGGCAACTTTTGAGGCAATTTTAATACTCGGTTGGGCTGCCAGGTTGCTGACTTGATGTGAGCCGATTTGAATTCGATGTAAATAATTCAGGATCAAGGCCCCATGGCCGGGTAATTTCTTCTTGAGTACATTAATCCCAAATGCCAGTGCAATCAGGATGGCCAGCCAGATAAGCAAGCCCAAAAAATGAGGCAGGATTACAAAAATGGCTGCTGCTGCCCCAATACTGGTCAGATTGTCCCCAAATCCACCTGAAAAGACAAGTACAAGGATAAGAAAAACTAATAGAAGTACTGATGCCAGAAGAATGGGAAAAGTAATCTGCCAGAAAGATTCCTTGCGGTGCACCTGTAGGCTGTAGGGGTCGTTGAGAACTGATTTTACATTAACGTTTTCAGGAATCATGTCTTAATTTTAGCATGAGTCTACACCAAATTATCGGCGGGCTCTACAGCCTCATGTAGGTTTGTCAAACATATTGGACAGTCTGGTTTAAGAATTGAACAGGTGATAAGAACTTAAGTGGACGCATTGGGATATGGTTAGTGCGCTGATTATGTCTTCTTAGTTGTTGCTTGAAATCCTC
>Ga0209538_1000024_pt1 | contig 94017 bp, 71 predicted proteins | sample BarGraNGADG00211_2_FD_184492 | JGI IMG/M metagenome (GOLD analysis project Ga0209538, IMG submission 184492) | Arctic peat soil microbial communities from Barrow, Alaska - Barrow Graham LP Ref core NGADG0004-211 (SPAdes) (version 2) | ecosystem: Environmental > Terrestrial > Soil > Wetlands >... | reverse complement strand
CTATGGGACGATATACAAGTAGTTGTTATCTGGCGTGTGTTGCTATTCCCTTTGCAAATTCTTCCTGGTTTGTTTGCAAATATCTTGATTTTTCATCGCTATAAAAAATCTTTTGCAAACATACGAGGTGTGTGTAAATAATCTGAAAAGTATCGATATTGATTTGGTGAAAGCGGAGTTTGTGGATACACTGGAAGACTACAACAAGGTGTTTTTTCAAAAAAAGGTATTTGAATTCAAATTTGAACAATTACTGAATTGGAAGTACGATTATGAAAACGGAGCCGAAGAAAATAGGAACAAATTAAAAAATGAGCTTTACGAGTTTATAGAATATCGGATTACTTCTTTGGTTGATGTGCATTCGATTGAGTACAATCGTTTGAAAAATTTATTTATAAGCTTATCAAGAAGAGTAACGTATCTTAAACACAGTATCAAAACCATGTTGGAGCATTATGATGACCTGGGGAATGTCTATTTACAGGCAAATAACCTGAAAACAGTTCCCAATGAGGATAAGACACTTCGGAAGAAAGCCCAACCGGAGTCCTGTATAAAAGTGAAGTCAGCCTCCATGCACAAGACCGATATTATTAAAATCCTCTCGGCTATGTATGATACCAAAATGTTCGTAAATGCCGAAGGCAATCCACTTACCAATAAACAAAAACTAATGGATGCGTTCGGGGAGTTTTTGAACGATGACTTTTCGGCTTATAGCACTTCATTATCACAAGCCAAAACGCGTGACGAAAAAACTTTTTTAAAACCATTCAGGGAAATAGAAAAAGAAGCGTTGCGGTATTTTAATGCTGTGGGTGAAGAGTAATGTCCATACCTAATGTTCGCTCCTTTAATTTTTCTTCAAAAAAAATCAAGAAATCTTAGTGTGTAAAGTATTGTTTTTGTGAGTTTTAAAAAACTCATGAAAACTATTTTCATGCACCCGCTGGCGCGGGTTTGCAACCCGTGTTAATATAATATAAAAAATAAGCACAGGTCCCTTACTAGCGCAAGAATAGGAGACGAAACTAACTCTAGTTTCTTTGCCCAAAGAATCCTTTGTCGGCGGATCGGTGAAATGCACGATACTGTTGTCAATTAAGTTGAAACCGCCAAATTTGGATTCATCTGTATTAAGTACGGTTTGTAAGCGTCTTTTTCGGCTAAAATGCCCAACAACGTGTTCGAAGATTTGTACAAATAATGAGTATATCCGGAAGGATAGATGTCTCACTCAAGACATCCTCTTTCTAATTTTAAAATTGTAATAATTCTTGATGAAAATCCTTTTTTTAATCATTTGTAGATTTTTAAATTGGTAAATATCTTCACATTGATACAGTAAACTAAAAATATTCTCATATATTTGTAGAAATAAAATTTCTCGTTAATGAAAAGATGGTTTGTTATTTCAATTTGTTCACTGTTCCCTCTATTCTTATTTGGAAAAAGTGAAATGGATTCATTATTGCATGTATTGGACAAAACTGTTGAAAATTACCAGGTATACTCGAACCTGAAAGAGGAGAAGCTGAATAAACTGAAAGATTTGCTGAAAATGACTATTTCCGATCAGCAACGCTATGTTATTTGCGGACAACTATATGATGAGTACAAACTATATAAATCGGATTCAGCACTGGTTTATGCCCGAAAAAAACTTCAAATTGCCGAAAGACTGAATAATAAACATGATCTGACAGAAGTCAAATTAAATCTGGCTTCCATTATGGGAATTACCGGAATGTATAAGGAAAGCATGGATATTCTGAACGCCGTAAATATCAGGGATTACCCCGACTTAAAAGCTTATTATTTCCACATTTACAGGACGGTTTATGGTTTTATGGCGGACTACACTATGACGAGTCAGGAAAAAAAACAATATCAGGAAATAACAGACGCATACCGTGATTCATTGTTAGTCACTAATCCACCGGGTTCAGGAACGCATGTCATGGTTAAATCGGATCAACTGATAGTCAACAAGCAGTACGATGAAGCACTTAAACTGTTATTGGATTATTTTCCAACCATCAAAGAGAGTATACATGACCGGGCCATTATTGCCTATAGTATAGCGTTAGCCTATCATGGTAAACACGAAAGGGACTTAGAAAAAAAATGGCTGGCAGTTTCGGCTATTAACGATTTACAATCGGCAACAAAAGAATATATATCGTTGAGATTGCTGGCATTTTCGTTGTATGAAGATGGAGATGTAGACAGAGCGTATAAATATATTAGACGTTCGCTTGATGATGCTTTGTTTTGTAATGCCCGTTTGCGAACTTTTGAAATTTCCCAAATGGTGCCGATTATTGATAAAGCATATCAACATCAAACCGAATCGCGCCAACGATTGATGTTAATCTCACTTATCAGCATTAGCATTCTTTCCTTCTTGCTTATGATAGCTGTATTTTTCGTGTACAGGCAAATGAAAAAATTAGCAATAGCACGAAAAAAATTAAGTACCGCCAACGATCAATTAAACGATCTGAATCATGAATTGTCGGCCATCAACTATCAACTGAAAGACACGAACGATACATTACAGGAAGCCAATCTGATTAAAGAAGAATATATTGGCAGGTATATGGATCAGTGCTCTGCTTATATTGATAAGCTGGATGATTACCGGCGTTTGCTTAACAAAACCGCTGCAGCCGGAAAAATAGATGATTTATTGCATACCATTAAATCGAAACAGTTTATAGAGGATGAGCTAAAAGAGTTTTATACGAACTTCGACAGTACTTTTCTTCAGCTTTTTCCAACCTTTGTTGAAGACTTTACCCGTTTATTGATTGATAATGAGGAAACACAACTGAAACAGGGAGAACTGCTCAATACAGAATTACGGATATTTGCTTTGATTCGTCTGGGAATTACCGACAGTGTAAAAATATCGCATTTTCTACGTTATTCTTTATCCACCATTTACAATTACAGAACGAAACTCAGAAACAAATCTGCAGGACCGCGTGATGAGTTTGAATCAAATGTTATGCGGATTGGAACAAACACAAAATAAAAAACATACTATTCGATGAGGTCTTCAGGGTTAAAATTAGCTTGAAGACCTCTTTTTTTACTCTAAAAGCACTACTTTTTTTTGAATTTGTAAAGTTCTATCTGTTTGTTATCCATAGGTATAATGCTAATGGTCTGTCATTCTGACTACATTTTAATTTCAATGAAAACAGGGTGTGATGAAAGCATATATATTTGTATCGTCGAAAGTCGAATTTTCAATTAAAAACTTAGAATCATTTAAGTGTTTGAACAAACGTTTTTCGTACAACAAGAATTTATAGTAACCTTAAATAACAAAATGATGGTAAATTTGAAAAGAAGTCTAATTGGCATGCTCTTTTTCTGTTGCATGCTATTTGCGCTGCCCAATGTAGTTGCTCAAACTACCGGCAACCCAATCTCCGGCATCGTAGTTGATGCTCAGGGGGAGTCGCTTATCGGTGTAAGTGTTCTGATAAAAGGAACAACAACAGGCACCATTACAGATGTAAACGGGAAGTTTTCTATCCCTGTAGCATCCGGTAAAAACCCAGTTTTACTTTTCTCTTACATTGGTTATGAATCGCAGGAAGTCACTCCGAAAGGGGAAAGTCTTCGAATTGTAATGGTTGATGCCCTGAAATCCTTAGATGAAGTGGTGGTGGTGGGTTATGGTACCCAACGCAAGAAAGACCTGACGGGTTCTGTTGCAACAATTAAAAGTGATGATATCAAATCATTGCCTGTTCCAAGTGTAAGTGACGCTATGCAAGGTCGTGCAGCCGGTGTACAGGTTATTTCCTCCGGTACCCCGGGTAGCGATGCGACTTTTCGTATCCGTGGTACAGGAACAATCAACGATGCGAATCCGCTTGTTGTGATTGATGGTTTCCCTATCGATGGAGGATTGAATCAGTTGAACATGGATGATGTAGCATCTATTCAGATATTGAAAGATGCTTCTTCAACAGCTATCTACGGTTCACGCGGAGCAAACGGAGTCATTATTATTACCACCAAACATGGCAACAGTGGAGGTGCAAAATCTCAGATTAATTTCAACTATTCATACGCCGTTCAAAATGCCACGAATATAGTAAAAATGTTGAATGCATCACAATTTGCAAGTTTGCATAACGAAATGTTAAACAATGGAGGACTGACACAAAACCCCGAATTTGCCGATCCTACAAGCTTAGGTGCAGGAACCGACTGGCTAGGAGCATTTTTCCGCACTGCACCCATGCAAAATTATTCGATGAATTACTCAGGTGGTTCAGATAAATCGAATATCTATGTGTCAGCTAATTATTTCAATCAGGATGGTATTGTTCTCAACACCGGTTTCAAGCGCTTTTCTTTTCAGTTGAATACCGACAGTAAAGTGACTTCCTTTCTGAAATTCGGAAACAGCCTGACATTAAACCATGATATTAAAAGTAGCGGCGATTGGAATATCCGTAACGCCATGCTTGCATTGCCTACACAACCTGTTTACCGTGCTGATGGCAACTATTCGGGTCCTATTGGGCAGCCATTGAATTCAGGAGATATTACCAACCCGATTGGTACGGCAAAAACAGTTGAAAACGCAACAAACGGGTATAACCTAATGGGTTCTATTTATGCTGAATTGGAAATTATGAAAGATCTGAAATTCAAATCAACTTTCGGCTTACAGGCTAATTTCTGGGACTCCCGCACATGGTCGCCAAAACGGGCATGGGACAGCAGCGTAACACTGAATTCCTATTTAGGAGAACAATATAATAAAAATCTGACATGGTTGTGGGATAATACCTTAACCTACGATAAAACCTTTGGTAAACACAAATTGGGCGTAATGGCCGGTACCAGTGCTCAGGAAAACAGATATGACTACATGAACGGTTCTATACAAAATTTTGCCAGCGAAGTAACGCAACAATTGAATAACGGTATTCTGCTTCCGACAGTTGGAGGAACTACTACAAGCTACTCCATGTTTTCATATATGGGGCGTGTGAATTATGCTTATGCTGATAAATACCTTTTAACTGCAACCCTGCGTCAGGACGGTTCATCCCGTTTCGGCGAAAAGAACAAATATGGTTTGTTCCCTTCGGCTTCTGCAGCCTGGCGCATTTCGGAAGAAGATTTCTTTAAATCCATCACTTTTGTAAATGACCTGAAAATCCGTGCCGGATTTGGAGCGACCGGAAATCAGAGTATAGGAAATTATTCTTTCGCATCCTCATTGAACACGGTAAAATACAATTTCAACAACACAGTTGTATCGGCTGTAGTACCAACCGTAATGCCTAACCCTTACGTACAATGGGAACAACAAAAACAAGGAAATATCGGTTTTGATGCAACCCTATTCAATCAGCGTGTGGATGTTACGGTGGATGCTTATCTAAAAGAAACAGATAAGATGTTGGTACCTATGACAGTTCCTGCTTCTACAGGTTACTCGGATATTTATGTACCTTCTATAAATGCAGGAAAAATGGAGAATAAAGGGATAGAGTTAACTGTAAATACCAAAAACCTGACAGGGAAGCTGACCTGGAACACTTCTTTCAATGTTTCGTATAATCAGAACAAAGTATTGAGTATTAATGATACTGTACCTATGTCGAGTGGAAGTATCGGTTTAAACTACAACCTGGCATTGATTCAGGCAGGTCTTCCTATCAACGAATTCTATGGTTTTATAACTGATGGCATTTTTCAGAATCAACAGGAAGTAGATAATCATGCCATTCAGGTTCCGGGTAATGATCCACATAACCGCACTTCACCGGGTGATATTCGTTTCAAAGATTTGAATAACGATGGGGTGATAAACGATAAGGATCGTACTTATTTAGGCAGTCCTAATCCTACTTTCATGTTTGCCCTCAACAATACATTTGCCTATAAAGGTTTTGATCTGAGTATCTTTTTACAAGGTGTGGCCGGCAATAAGATTATCAATGCCAACCGTTTCTGGAGCGAAGCCATGGCCATTGCTCAGAATCAAACAACAGCTACCCAAAACAGATGGACAGGTGAAGGTACCAGTAACACTATGCCAAGAGCCGTTTATAACGACCCGAACAAAAACACCAGACCTTCTGATCGTTTTGTTGAAGATGGTTCTTATTTGAGAATAAAGAATGTTACCCTGGGTTATAACTTACCTGCTTCATTGATAAAGAAAGCTCAACTGACTACAGCCAGATTCTATATCACAGGTCAAAATCTCTTTACCTTTAGCAAATACAGTGGATTTGACCCCGAAATAGGAACAAATGGTATCGACAACAATGTATATCCGGTAACAAGAACCATCAGTATAGGTGTTAATCTGGGAATCTAATCATAAAAATCAAAATAGTATGAAACTTATAAAATATTTTTCAATTGCAGTTGTGGCTGTATTATTAGGGGCGTGTAGCGATTTTCTGGACAAAGCACCTGAAGATACGATCAACACATCGAATTTCTTTAAGACTGAAGCGGATGCTATTGGTGCTATCAACGGGGCATATCAGCCTTTACAATGGCCGAAATTGTATAACATGCGCATGTGGACTACCGATATTATGGCAGGAAATAGTATAGTGGGTGGCAACGGTGGCACGGATGGTATTGAAACACAGGACGAAGCTAACTTTATTACCTCTACTGATAATCAGGGAGTATTGGATATGTGGCGCGGTCCATGGCCCGGAATTTTACGTTCAAACATTATCTTGCAAAAAGTGCCGGATATGACAATTAGTGCGAGTATAAAAAAAAGGGTGTTAGGCGAAGCTTATTTCCTGCGCGCTCACTATTATTTTATTCTGGTACAATTCTTTGGCGATGTACCATTGGTACTGCAACCTGTTGGACCCGGTGATGACCTTCGCCCTGTAAGAACTCCAAAAGCGGATGTTTACAAACAAATTGTATCCGATTTAAGCGCTGCCATAAACTTATTGCCACAACGCGAACAATATTCCGCTTCTGATCTGGGACGTGCTTCTTTAGGATCGGCTGAAGGGATGTTGGCCAAAGTGGAATTAACGCTGGGCAATTATCAACGTGTTGTTAATTTGTGCGATTCAATCAAAGGAATGGGCTATGAATTAAATACAAATTATGCCGACAACTTTAATCCTGCTACCGAAAATTCAGTAGAATCACTTTTTGAAGTACAATATACAAGTGGTGCTGGCTATGATTTTTGGAGCAACGAAAATCAATCATCGTGGTTAAGTGCTTTCACTGGTCCACGCGGTTCAAATATGGTTGCTGCCGGCTATGGTTGGGATCAACCGACTCAGGAATTTGTAAATGCATATGAAACCGGAGACTTGAGAAAGGATGTAACTGTTTTGTATGAAGGTTGTCCTAAATTTGATGGGATGGATTATAAAAAGTCCTATTCAACAACAGGATATAATCTTCGAAAATTCCTTGTCCCTTTGTCAGTTTCATCAACTTCTGACAATAGTCCGTTGAATTTTCCTGTACTACGCTATGCAGACGTACTTCTTATAAAAGCTGAAGCGTTGAATGAACTTGGAAAAACTGCTGAAGCACAACTAGCTGCAAGCGATGCCAATGCAACTTTGAATAAAGTACGTATGAGAGCCGGATTAGCAAATGTCAGCGGATTAGATCAGACGGCATTAAGAGATAAAATCCTGCACGAACGCCGGATGGAACTGGCATTTGAAGGACAACGCTGGCTTGATCTTATCAGGGTAAATGACGGACAATACGGTATCAGCTTCTTACATTCAATAGGAAAATCGAATATGAGTGCTAAATACTTATTATTCCCTGTTCCTCAAAAAGAAAGAGATGCCAATCCGAACTTATCTCAAAATACCGGTTACTAAATCAATTAATAATAAATAATGTACAATTAATAATTGAAGAGAGTTTTTCTAATAAAGAGAAGAAGAAATTATTAATTGAAAACACAAAACAAATAGTATGAAAAAACTAAATATAGGAAGAACTTTGAAACAAAAGTTCCAACAATACAGTGGAAAGATGCTGGTTTCAATTTTGGCAGTTGCTTTGTTTTCTGCTTGTCAGGAAGAATTGCCAAACAATATCGTAAACGCCGGAGCACTTACTTTGTCGGCTTCAAAGACAACATTAGAACTGAATCAGAAAAATGTGAAAAACACAGCTTTCGATTTAAACTGGACAACCGGAACAAATAATGGTTCGGGGGCTTCTATTTCGTACCTTATTCAAATAGATAAAAAAGGCAATAACTTTTCAAAAGCTGTTAGTCTGGATATGGGAAAAGGCATTTACACTAAAAGTTTTACAGTTGAACAATTAAATGACAGTTTACTGATACATTGGGCTGCTACTGCCGGTACTGCTGTAGAACTGGAGGCTCGTGTAACTTCTACCATTTATTCAACACCGGCTACAAGTGAAACTTCACCAGTCATCACAATTTCAGTAATACCTTATCAACCGGTAAGCAAGACCCTTTACATTATCGGCGATGCTTCGCCCAAAGGTTGGAGTGTTGACAATGCGTTGGCACTGACTCCGCAAAGTGAACCTACCATATTTGTATATCAGGGTACACTGGCTGTTGGATCTTTTAAATTTATAACTACAAAAGGACAATTCCTGCCTTCGTATAACAAAGGAGCTGACGATACCAAGATTGTTTTCCGTACAGATAACAGTCAGGCTGATAATTCATTCAACATTACTGAAGCTGCCGTTTACAAAATAGTTGTAAATTTGCTGGATCTGTCAATTGCGGTTAACAAATCGGATTTACCTGCTTATAATACGATTTATATGGTTGGGGACGCATCACCAAACGGTTGGGATATTTCACATTCAACCCCATTGGTTCAAAACACTACAAATCCGTTCATTTTCACTTATACAGGCGTTATGAAAGCCGGTGATTTTAAATTCCCGGTAAACCTGAATTCCGATTGGGGTCAGGATATGTTTGAAAAAGTGGATGACACGCACATGTATCTTCATGCGGGTGGTACTGCCGGTGATGATAAGTGGACGATAACCAAAAAAGGTTATTACACGATCACACTTAATTTACTGGACAATTCGATTAGTATTTATCGGGAGAAACTCTATATGGTTGGTGATGCAACACCTATTGGGTGGACAATTACCAGTTCCATTCTAATGACTGAAGATGCTACCGATGGCTGCATATTTACATACAATGGGCCTATGGTTGCCGGTGATTTTAAATTCCCTGTAAACCAGAATTCCGATTGGGGTCAGGACATGTATGAGAAAACCGATAATACACACATGTACCGGCATATCGGAGGTCAGGCTGACGACAATAAATGGAGTATCACATCAGCCGGAAATTATTTGATTACAGCCAATATTGAAACGCTCTCAATAAGCTTTGTAAAACAATAATTGTTTAGTTTCAGATAGGGGTTGCTCTGTAAAAAACACAGAGCAACCCCTTAATAATTTGTGATTTTAAAACTCTCAAAAACACTTCAAATTCTAAAGTTGTTTGATAAAAGAATCAATTACGCTAATGAAAACCAAAATAATATATTTAACAGCATTATTTCTGATCTTCGCAACCTATAGTTGTAAAGCAAATGAGCCGGAAATCATCCCTGCTGCACCGGCAAACGCTGTCACCCCGACATTTACTAATCTGTCAATCTCAACCGATAAAGCTAGTTATAAACCGGGTGATAACGTTACTTTTACAATTGACAATACCACACTTCCTGTTTCGGCTAAAGTAAGGTATAAGTTTCAGAATACTGTTCTTTCAGATCTTTCCGTGACTTCAACCACATGGAAATGGCAAACGCCTGCTGACGATTATCATGGATACATTGCCGAAGTTTATTCCACTGTCAATAATGTTGAAACGATTTATGCCACTATCGGAATTGATGTGTCCTCCGATTGGAAAAAGTTTCCCCGTTATGGTTTTCTTTCAAAATTCGATCAAATATCAGACGAATCAATAAATGCTGTGGTCAGTAATTTGAACAGATATCATATCAATGGTTTACAATTCTACGACTGGCAAAATAAACATCATAAACCACTACCAATGAGTGGCTCTGTTCCTGCTGCGAACTGGAAAGATATAGGAAACAGGGATACTTATTTCAGTACCGTTGAGAAATACATTACAGCAGTACATAGTTACAACATGAAAGCTATGTTTTATGACCTGGTGTACGGAGCCTGGGATAATGCCGAAGCTGATGGCATCAACAAAGAATGGTATATTTACAATGACAATACACATTCAAATCGAGATATTCTTTCACTTCCATCGCCACCTTTTTTAAGTAACTTATTTCTGCTCGATCCCTCAAATACCGGCTGGCAGGAATATATGAAAACCGAGACTAAAAATGTGTATAAATACCTGGAATTCGATGGTTATCATATGGATCAGGTGGGTGACAGAGGTGTGCGATATAAATATGATGGTTCGTCGATGAATCTGGCTGCATCGTTTAAATCGTATATCGATGCCATCAAAACGGCAATACCGGATAAATACAATGTGATGAATGCGGTAGCTCAGTACGGTCAACAGGGAATAGCCACATCAACAAGTGATTTTTTATATTCAGAGGTTTGGACTCCCTCCGACAGCTATAACGATTTGGTAGATATCATCAAACAAAATAATACCTTGAGCAGTAATACAAAAAACACGGTTCTTGCCGCTTATATGAATTATGATAAGGCCAATAGCGTCGGATATTTCAACAATCCGTCCATATTGATGACTAATGCCGTTATTTTTGCTTTCGGTGGCGATCATCTTGAACTGGGCGAGCACATGCTTTGCAAGGAATATTTTCCCAATAACAACCTGACCATGAAGGATGACCTAAAAAAATCGCTGGTCAATTATTATGATTTTCTGGTGGCGTATCAGAACCTGTTGCGCGATGGCGGAACGTTCAATACTGTAAATGTTTCTTCAACCGATACTAAAATGTCCATTGTTGCATGGCCAGCAGCTCAAGAGAAAGTGGCGGTATTTGGAAAAAGATACGATAATTCTCAGGTCATACATTTTATCAACTTTACAAATTCTACAACACAACTCTGGAGTGACAAAAACGGAATTCAGGTTATGCCGGCATTGATAAAAGATGCAAAATTACTGTTGACAACAGATAAAACCATCAAGAAAATATGGGTAGCCACACCCGATTTTATAGGTGGCGCATCGCGTAACCTGAATTTTGCACAGATAGGAAATAAAGTAAGCTTCATACTACCTGAATTGAGATATTGGGATATGGTAGTGGTTGAATATTAAAAACCTGTATATCATTAGGCATTATATATTTTATATATCCCTGTAAATGTGAATTTTAAATTTAGCATCTAAGGTTAAATAAAGCTTAATTGCATTATATCGCGCAAAATCGATTAAAAAAATCACTACAAGTTCAAAAAAAAGAAAATCTTGAAATACACCTATAAAATAAATTCTGGAAACAAAACAATTGTTGTTATTACGACAGGAGACCTAGAAACAAAAGAAGTGGCTGCAATGGGATTGATAATTCGGTTGAAAGCAAATGAACTTAAATACAAAATAATCTTCGATTATAGGTTGTCAAAAAACAGGATTTCAATAACTGAAGCATATTATTGGTTTTCTACTCATTATGATAGTATTAACAATAAATTAAGGTTTATTCCATCAGCCTATATAGCAAATAAAGAGGATAGGGATTTTTACAGTTTTTTTGAAACTACCAGCAATAATAAAGGCATTCCAATAAAAATGTTTTTGGACGAGAAGCCTGCATTGGAATGGCTTGAAAGTTATTGAAGACATAATAACTTAAGCGAAACGATAATACGTTAAGCTATGATCAAACTTGTGCAAACAGACTTTATCATTTTTTATTAACAATTATATTTTGATTTTACGTAATTCAAAATATAATTTCATTATTCTACAAACTTATATAATGTATATTCTTTAACCGAAAGTAAAAATGAAAATTCCCTTTAAAATCTCTTTGTTAGGTCTGTTTCTCTTTTTCACCTACGCATGTTCAGCGAAAGATACTGTCTTATTACGAACCGGTCAATATGCCTGGTATCCTGACAAAATCGTTCAGGGTAACTATATTGCCGAAGCCCTTTCTACAAGCGAAATGCAATCCAATTACCAAAGTCAGGAAAGTGCATTTAAAAGTCCGGTGATTAGTTTTAAATTCTCCATCAATGGGCTCGATAATGAAATGCTATCGGGGGTCAACCATCAGTTTGTTTGTATCCCTGAGCATGGGAGCTGCGAAACACCGTTGATTGCTTTTGGTACCCAATCCGCAGACAAACGCGAAGTTCCGGCCAATGGTTATTTGCAACCCAATACCCTGTTGAAGATCCGGTTGGATATGCGACCTGTTCTTGTTCAATTCGAAAAGAATGGTTTTTATACGAATTTCAACGGAACCAAAATTTACAAATCAGACTTCAGGGGTGTATTTGTTGCCGGCAGTATTGCTCCCATGGTATGGAATTTCGACAACTTAAATTTACACACCGAATTGCAGCTGACCGATCCCGATGGCGATGGCATTTATGAACTTGTTCTGAAAATAAATCCACAGGAGAAAGCAGTCAGTTCCTTAAAGACATGGAGACTTACGAAAGACATTTCTGCATTTCCTCAGTATCAGACTCAAAATTTACTGGAAAATGCCATCTACAATATGTCGCTGGAAGAGATGGAGAAAGCCATCGAAAAAGACAGCACCCTGCGTACAGGCATTGAATGGCCCGGAGTATGGACACGGGATGTAAGTTACAGCATTATTCTTTCCATGGCATATATGCAACCGAAGGTTTCAGAAAACAGCCTGATGCGAAAAGTGAATGCCAACGGACGTATCATTCAGGATACAGGAACCGGTGGTGCATGGCCGGCTTCGACCGACCGCATGATTTGGGCGGTAGCAGCCTGGGAAATATACAAAGTTACCGGTGACAGAGACTGGCTGCGAAAAGTATATCCAATTATCAAAAATTCTATTGAAGATGATATACTGGTGGATCACGATACCAAAACAGGTCTGGTAAAAGGTGAATCGTCCTTCCTCGACTGGCGTGAACAAACCTATCCGCGTTGGATGCAACCTGTAGACATTTATTCAAGTAAAAACTTAGGGACGAATGCCTTACATTATCGTGCATTGATTGTAGCCACCAGAATGGCTGAATTGATGAAAGAGCAACCCGAAGCCAAAAAATTGAAAGCGGAAGCGCAAAAGATCAAAGACGGTATCAACAGATTGCTCTGGATGCCCGAAAAAAAATATTACGGTCAATATCTTTACGGACGAAACTATGAAATGCTTTCACCACGTTCCGAAGCATTGGGAGAAGCTTTGTGCGTCGTTTTCAATGTAGCAGACCCGGCACGTCAGAAACAAATAGTACAAAATGTTCCAGTGGTTGATTACGGAATTCCCTGTATTTATCCTCAAATTGGCGATATACCTCCTTATCACAACAATACCGTTTGGCCATTTGTACAAACATACTGGATGTGGGCGGGAGCAAAAACAGGGAATGAAACAAGTGTGCTGCACAGCATCGCAGCCATTTACCGGGCAGCCGGTATGTTTCTGACGAATAAAGAAAATTTTGTAGCGGATAACGGCGATTATGCCGGTACTCAAATCAATTCGAGCAATATGCTCTGGAGTTTATCCGGTAATATCAGCATTGTTCACAAAGTATTGTTCGGCATCCGGTTTGAAGAAAACAATTTGAAATTTGAACCTTTTATTCCTAAAATTATGGATGCAGATCGGAAACTGATAAATTTCAAGTATCGGAATTCAATCATTGATATTGAATTGAGCGGCTTTGGAAACAGGATTGCATCTTTTGTGTTGGATGGAAAAGTTCAAAAAGAACCGGTAATTCCTGCAATGCTTTCGGGGAGACACAAGGTGAAAATTGTATTGGCGAATAATAAATTTGAAAAACAAACCATCAATCTGGTAAAGAATGAATTCACGCCGCTCATGCCAATTGCAAAACATGAAAACGGGAAACTATCCTGGTTGGCAATTGAAGGCGCAACGAATTATCGAATCATGAAAAACGTCAGTACATGGAAAGAAACTCTGGCAACCTCGGTGGAAATTCCGGCAAATATAACCGGAGAATTTCAGGTTATTGCAACAGATAAAACCGGTTTAGCTTCATTTGCCAGTGAACCTGTTCAGATTTATCCCGAAAACTATATAAAAAATTTTGAGATTGAAAATTATTTACCAAAATCAAAGCTGCCCTACCATGGTTTTTCAGGAAGCGGTTTTGTGGAAATCAGCAGGAGTATCAACCGGGTACTTAGTTTCGACATTGAAGTTCCATCCGATGGACTGTATGCCATCGATTGGTATTATGCCAACGGAAACGGTCCAACAAACACTGAAAATAAATGTGCTATCAGGACTTTGTTTGTTGACACTGTTAGAAGTGGTGCTCAGGTATTCCCGCAACGCGGAAAAGAAGAGTGGTCGAACTGGGGATTCAGTAATGCAATTCAGGTACAACTGAAATCAGGCAAACATAATTTAAAACTGGAATTTATGCCAGAAAACGAAAATATGAATGTCGATGTAAATCAGGCTATGCTGGATTATGTTCGATTGATAAAAATTGAATAAGATTTAATCTGATAAATTACATTTAAAATAAATGCAGTCAATCATATAAATGATCAACTGCATCGCAATTATAAATTAGATGAAGTCGTATTACTGTTTCTTCAACACAAATGCCGTACGTGCAGGAATATAAAGTTTCAGCCATTCTTTGCCCAAAGAATCCTTTGTCGGCGGATCGGTGAAATGCACAATACTGTTGTCAATTAAGTTGAAACCGCCAAATTTGGATTCATCTGTATTGAGTACGGTTTTGTAAGCGCCTTTTTCGGTTAAAATACCATAATCGGTAAACGATTGAGTGCCGTTGAAATTAAATACAAAAATTAAATCGCCGCGTTGGTAAGCCAATCACCAACAAACAAAAATTGATGGAGGCGTTCGGGCAGTTTCTGAACGACGACTTTTCGGCTTATAGCGCTTCATTATCACAGGCCAAAACCCGGGATGAAAAAACTTTTTTAAAACCGTTTAAAGAAATTGAGAAGGAAGCGTTGCGGTATTTTAATGCGATAAGTGAAGAATAACAGTAACCGGTTAATATCCACAACAAAAAAACACAATTAGTTAAAACGATGGAAATACATGATATAATAGTAAAAACAGAAGAAGTAATCCTGGAATCGGATTTGGAAGTTTTGTTGAATGATCCTTTTATAGAAAACATTGTCAGATATAATCACGAGTTTATCGAGTCAAAGGATACTTCATATCGTGACCCCAAACACCGAAATCATATTATGCTGTTTGTGAAGCAACTGTATGGCCATTTTAAGTTTTTACTGACCCATATTGATGATTATGAAAATTTAGTTGATTATCTGTGTCATTATCAATGGCAAAATCTCAGGTATATGGATACCATGTTTTTATACTATGAAGTACCTAAGTCTCCGGTACTGGAATTGTTTTTTAATCGGGTTCATAAACAACTGGATGACACAGGAGTTTTCAGCTATTCATTCGATTATAAAAAGAAAAGATTTAAATTGTTGTCAGACTCTTACGTTCAGCTGATTGGTTTGCCTGACACCAAAGTTAAAATGTCAGGATTTATTGCATTGGAGGCTGAGATCAAGTCTGTTTATCTGTCAAAATCATTCCGCGATAAAGGAGATGATTTGATGGGACAAGTGGAAGGTCAAATATTGAAATTGCAAAAACTACTCGAACTTAATTTGTTGCCGGATGTAGCCAACGCAGTTCCTGTTCCTAAGAAAAATAAATCGGTTTCTTCCATATCTTCCATGCGCAAATCAGACTTTATAAAAATAATTTCGGCTATGTATGATGCCAAAATATTTGTCAATGCAAAAGGTGAAGCCGCTACCAATAAACAAAAGTTGATGGAAGATTTAGGCAGTTTTTTGAACGATGATTTTTCGAAATACAGTGCCTCGCTATCACAGGCAAAGAACAAAGATATGGAAACCTTTCTAAGACCCTTCAGGGAAATAGAGAAAGCTGCCAGGCGTTATTTTATGGAAGGTTATAACAACGAATAAGTTTAAATTTGAATCCAAACAGAGCATACCTAATCTTAGATGCAACAAAAAAAGTTTCAAAAAAATGAAACTTTTTTTGTTTTTATATCGCTGTAAATCAGCACATATCAAATTGAACAAAAAAAAAGTTGCAGATGTAAGATTAGGTATCAAGATTAGGTAAATGTTAGAGTTGAAGTCATTTGGCAACTTTGCAACGTGAAACGCCACATTTAAAGCGCGTTGCTTTACGGTTACAACGTTTCCGACCAAGACTATGTCAAAGGCGCAAAATCCTATGACCGGCCAAATGAAAGGATCAATGGCCAATTTTGTTACTACCACACATGGTAACGACAATGTAATCCGCTCAAAAGCGTTTAATCAGAAAGACGCTAATACAATCTCCCAGCAAAAGCAGAGAGCTTGTTTTAAATTGGATTCTGAAGAGTATGTAAGTTTTGGTGGTATTACCGACCTTGGTTTTCCTGAAAAACCGAAAGGGAAGTCGGCTTACAACCTGTTTATGGCGGCAAATCTGCCCGGTGCCATAGATAAAAGCGGGGCAGAACCGGTAATTGATTACAGCAAGCTGGTTGTAGCCGATGGCTCACTTCCGCAAGTTGTAGTAACCGGTGGAACTACCGATGCCACAGGTATTACGATTAGTTATCAGACTAATTTGCTAATACCCAAAGTATCGGACACTGACGAAGTGGTGGCAATTGCCAAAACTCAAATTGGTGAACTGCTTGTGGCAAAACAAGCACGGGGAAATGAGGCGGTTGGAACTATCACGATTGCATATCCGAACATTCAGGCAGCTAATGTGAAATGTTGCTATCTGTTTTTGTACGCAATGCCGATGGGAGCAAAGCATCGAAGTCGGTATACTTGCCCCTAATCCCCTAAAGGGGACTTTTAAGAGAGAGATTCCCTACAGGTTAAAAGGTTTGTGGGGAATTTTTTGTTTTCAAGAAATTTGAATAACAAAATATATTGAGTGTTTGAGTGTTTCAAAAGACTAAGTTATAATAATTCTTACATTTGAAGTTAATTATTAGTTTTTATTTCTATTTTGTAGTAATAATTTTTGTTGTTGAGATTGAACAAATTCTTATTTTGTTAATAAAAATTCGTATTATTTCAGCTAAAACGTGCAGTATAATAATAAAGTACATTAATATAAATAGAGATAAAGTTAATATATCCAAATTAAACTAGAACAAGATGATCAGTATTTTTCAAAAAGAGAATTAAATGTTGAATAATTCCCAAAATACTTATTTTAGAAATGGAATAATAGTTACATGCCAATAATAATTTATTTAATCTCTCCAAGTTTCATTATTTCAAAAATCACTTTATAAAACTACCATTCAATTGATTAGTCCGGAACAGAAAGGACTGTATAAGTTCTGAAATAATTTCAGAATTAAAATTTATGCCATTTTGAGTTTAAGCAATTGATCGTTTGTCGTAAATAATTCGATGCAAAACAAATAAGATACTACAACACATTATATATCAGCACTATAAAAAGTAATTGTATATTTGTAATGTCAAACAGCAGTAATCATTTTAATAATCTTTTAAAACTAAAATTATCATGAAAACATTTAGTATCAAATCTTTTGCTAAAACAGCAATCATTCTTTTCTCAAGTTATTTGTTGATTTTAGTTTCTATTATTATACTATATCGATAAGAAGCACAATTTTATAATTTCAATTTTTAGAAGACTTCAATTAATTGTTTCTGATTTACACCAAATCAAGTCAATTAAAATATGATATGCATGATAGCAAAAAACGGATAGCTGATTTCTCAAATATCCGTTTTTGCTTTTAAATAAATGGATTATTTTTCAATAATATGATTTACAATCCATTCTCCAACATCAGTAGTTTTATAAGCATGGCCTTTATCATCAATATCTTCAGTCACAACACAGGCATCTATACTTGCTGCAACAACTTCGCAAATCATAGCACCTTCTTCAAAACTTTTTACAAATTGCCCTGGTAACAATCAAAGCCTGTTCAATAATTTCAGGACCGATACCATCTCTGGGCAGAACTACAAGACTTAACTTTTTCTTCTTTCCCTTTAAAACGCCCATTTGTTCAGCATTTTTATTTTTCTCCATTCTACTTTTATTTTAAATTTTTATTTATTACAATTATTTCAAAAAATTATTTATACATTTGCAGTATTAATCTTAAAACTATACATTTATGATTCCTGTATTATTTGCAATTGCAGCTTTTATGGCCATAGTAACTGCATTTATTTTAAATTCAATATCGAAGACTAGAAGCCATAAAACATTGTATAAAGTTTTAGTTGTGTTAGTTTCTTTGTCAATTTATATTATTGTGGCCGTTTTTTTGTTTCAACAAAAAAACATGTAGGTTCATAGAGTTACTCAATCTATAATGTTAAGCATCTTAACTGTAGCTTTTATTGCGGCAACAGTCAGTCACCATCCAACCCACCGGTTTAAAAAATCTTAATCATTTAATTTCCAAGTAATAATAGTCTTAACAAAAGCATTTGTTTGACCACCTGAGGAATCACCACTACATAATCCAATAATTCAGGTGTCGGTTTATTCAAACCTTTATAAATCTTCCACATTGCTTTCGAAACGGCATTATATTGTCCATCGCCTGAAGCTGATTGCTCGTAAACTTTTCCATTAACTTCCATTTTAACCGTTGCCATTTGTAGGAGACCTGAAGTTATATAAGGAAGTTCATCCAAAGAAACCATTTCTTTTTTATCGCCTAATTCAATGACACGTGCAGTCACTTTTTGCATCATTTCGTCATCAAGTTCGATTCCCAGTTGTTGCAGTTTTTTTAATATATTTGCTTTTCCTGACGTTTTTCCAAGCGCATATTGTCTTTCACGACCGAATCGTTCGGGCAACAAATCATTGTAATACACATTTTTCTTATTGTCTCCATCGGCGTGAACTCCGGCTACCTGAGTAAATAACAAAAGTTTGCTATTCAAAAGAAATTCTTAAATTTGTAAAAAATAAAGCATTTAATAGATTTCGTTAATTATTTCAATAAATTTTTCTATTTTTGCGACAGAATGAAACGACTCCGATTGGTATATAAATATATTCTTCATTTCTTTTCTGCCCGGAATACGCGCGGATTTGGCGTTCATTCTCCGTATCTGTTCCAATTTACCCGTTTTGTGATTTATGATAAAAGTGTTTATTATATTTTCCCCGAAATTGAAAATATTCGAACGGCACTAAAAAAAGATAACAGCCTATTGGATATCAAGGATTTTGGTATAGGGAAAGATAGAAGCAGAAGAGTCTCTGATATTGCTGTCCATTCAGTAAAATCGGCGAAGTACGGGCAATTGCTTTATAAAATTGCTCATTTTTGTAAATCAAAAAACATCCTGGAACTGGGTACTTCATTAGGTCTGACTACGGCTTATTTAGCTTCTTCTTCCTCCAAAATTCGGTGCGTGAGTATAGAAGGAAGTGACGAAATTTCAGCGATAGCCAACAGGAATTTTGAGAAGTTGCATCTTAAAAATATACATGTCGAAGTAGGAAATATAGACTTAACGCTTCCGAAAGTATTGCATGATTTTGATAGGTTGGATTTGGTTTTTATCGATGCAAATCATAAATTACCGGCAATTTATGACTATTTTGAACAATGTTTGATAAAAGTTCATGCTAATTCCATACTTATTGTTGATGATATCCATTGGTCGGCTGATATGGAAAAAGCATGGAAAAGCATTAAAAATCACCCAAAAGTTACGTCAACCATCGATTTATTTCAATTGGGTATTGTTTTCTTTCGGGCTGATTTAAACAAAAGACACTATAAAATGCGTTATTAAAAAAATGTGCCAATTACCAATTATCAATTTCCAATTAACTAATAACCAATTAACCAATTAACCAACTAACCAATTAACCGATTAACAATATGAAATTATACACAAAAACAGGAGATAAAGGCGAAACCGGATTAATAGGAGGTACTCGTGTGCCGAAAAATGATGTTCGAATAGAAGCGTATGGAACGGTTGATGAACTAAATTCGTTCATCGGTCTGCTTACGACGTATCAGATTCCCGATACCGATTTCAGGTTTTTACGACTTATTCAGAATAATTTATTCAGAGTGGGATCACATTTGGCAACCGATACAGCCAAAGTTGAGTTAAAACAAGCCTCGATTTTAAAACCGGAGAGTATTGAGCAAATTGAAAAAGAAATTGACCGGTTAGATGCTTTATTGCCCGAATTGAGCTCGTTTATATTGCCCGGGGGCTCACAAACAGGTGCTTTGAGCCATATTTGCAGAACAATTTCACGAAGGGCAGAACGTCGGCTTTTTGATATGAATGAAGTTTATTCAATTGATAATCAAATTCTTGTCTATTTTAATCGCTTATCGGACTATTTTTTCGCTTTATCACGCTATTTGACACTCGAAACAGGTGGAAAAGAAATTTATTGGAAAACATAAGAAAGATAGAAAATAATTCCTATTTTTGCAGAAAAATAGAAATATAACACATTTAACTTACTAACTTTAAAAAAATTAAGCTGATTATGTATTGGACGTTGGAATTAGCTTCTAAAATAGAGGATGCACCCTGGCCGGCAACAAAGGATGAATTAATTGATTATGCAATGCGTTCAGGATCACCTTTGGAAGTCGTCGAAAATTTACAGGAAATTGAGGATGAAGGTGAAATTTATGAAAGCATAGAGGATATTTGGCCGGATTACCCGAGTAAAGAAGACTTTTTTTTCAACGAAGAAGAATACTAATGATTGTGTGAAAGCAACTTCTTTCATTTAAAATGAATTGTTTTAATTAATCCGGGCCATTTCTTTTGAAATAAAAAGGCGAATTGAAACAATTTTTTGAGTGATTTTCAGTTTGATTTAAAACACAACGGATTAAAATTCATAATTATGTATTGGTTGTGAAAATATTACTTCAAGTTCCTATGAAAAAAGTAGTTTTAAGTTTATTTTTATTACTGGTTAGCATAGGTACAGTCGTTTCACAATTTGATGCACAAATGAGTCAATATATGTTTCATAATTCGGCATTCAATCCTGCGGCGGTAGGCGATGGCAATATGATTCAAATAACCGGACAGCACAGGATACAATGGTTGGGGATGCCTAACGGTGGTCAAACCACTGAATTTAGTGTTAATTCACCCTTGAAGTTTGGCAATATCAATCAGGGAATCGGGTTAAAGTTTTTAAATGATAAAGTGGGGCAATTCATCAATCAGGCGGCTCATTTACAATATGCCGTTAAAAAACAAATTGGTACGGGTGTTTTGAGTATGGGGGTTGATCTTGGATTTGTCAGTTTGGGATTTCATGGTGATAGTGTTCGCACTATCCCAATAGGAGATTATCATGATATGACATCCGACCCGGAAATTCCGAAAAGTAGTGTTGTGGGAATGAGTTTTGATATGAGCGTAGGTGCTTTTTATTCTACACCTGCCTTTTATGCAGGGATTTCCTATTTACATTTGAATAATCCGACGGTAAACTGGGGCGACAAGTCAGAATTCAGACAAACCGGGTCAATATTTGTAACAGGAGGTTATAATTGGGTCGTGCCGGATTCAAAGTACATATTTAAACCCAGTACACTGATAAAAACCGATTTCAGTTCATTTCAATTCGATTTAACCGCCCGAATGGAATATGACAACAAGTTTTGGGGGGGATTATCGTATCGGTTGCAGGATGCTGTCGTGTTTCTTGCCGGAATAAATATTTCAGGAGGATTGTCAATCGGATATTCATACGATTTGCCTACTTCACAAATTATTACAGTAAGTTCGGGTTCGCATGAAATATTGGTTATGTATAGTTTCGAATATGTTTTTGGAAAACGAAATAGTAAATATAAGAGTATTAGAATATTATAAGAATCAAACGATTTGTTTGATAAAATTATAAATTACCACAGTTTTTATTTCAAATAATAAAAATCACCAGAATGAAAAAAAATCTGATAATTATTGTACTGAGTTTCCTTATTGTTGCTTGTAACAAGCCTGCAGGAGAGTTAACAGGCGTTGGTAAAAATAAAAAATTTTTTGAAGCACAACCCTATGGAATGGTTTTCGTAAAAAGAGGTTCTTTTATGATGGGAGCGAATGACCAATCAGCAATCGGTGCTTATACTGATAAGTCGATTAATGTAACGGTTGATGCTTTTTGGATGGACGAAACAGAAATTACAAATGATAAATACAAGCAATTTGTAAATTATGTACGTGATTCTATCGCTTTGCGAATGTTGGTAATGGCAGGAAAAGACGAGTATCGTTTAAAGTTTAAAAATCAAACCGATGATGCAACTCCTGAAACGGCACGCCTTGACTGGAAAGCAAAAACTCCCTGGAATTCAAAAGATGAAGATGTTAGAAATATATTAGAATCACTTTATTATAAAGACAACAATGCTTTAGGATTTAAAAAACAAGTAGATCCGGGGAAACTTCAGTATAAATATGAATGGATTAACTATGATCAGGCCGCATTGCCACAAAATAGATACAATGTTAATACCGGTGCATATTCCAAAAATGCTGAAGCACGAATTGATACTTCTTATGTAGAAAACGGAGTAATAATAAATAAAACAATCAAAAGGAAGTTATTATCAAGAAAAGATTTAATCTCAACACGTATCGTAAATGTTTATCCTGACACGATTATGTGGTTGCGCGACTTCCAGTATTCTTATAACGATCCGAAAATGAGAATGTATTTCTCAGCTCCGGGATATTCAAAATACCCTGTAGTTGGTGTTACATGGGAACAAGCACAGGCATTTTGTCAATGGAGAACGCAATTTTTCAATAGTTCAAATGCAATTGGAGGACAAGATTATCGATTGCCAACAGAAGCAGAATGGGAATATGCTGCAAGAGGCGGACGCAAATTAGCCTTATATCCTTGGGGTGGAAATTATGTACGGGATGGCAAAGGGTGTTATTTGGCAAACTTTAAACCAATGCGTGGAAGTTATTCCGACGATAATGGTACGACTACTATGGAAATTTCCAAGTTCCCTCCCAATGATTTTGGGTTGTTTGATATGGCTGGAAATGTGGCTGAATGGACTTCTTCAGCCTATAATGAATCAAGTAGTACTTTAGTTTCCGATATGAATCCGAGTTTTCAGTATAATGCCAAAAATGACGACCCCGATGTGTTGAAACGAAAAGTTGTGAAAGGTGGATCATGGAAAGATATTGCCTATTATTTACAATGTGGAGTAAAAACGTATGAATATCAAAATGAAAGTCGACCCTATATAGGATTCCGTTGTGTTCGATCATATAATGGTGAATAATTTAAAATAATAATAAAAATATTTAATTTAAAAGAAAATGGCAACAGAAGATACAAAATTTGATATTTGGTGGAATTCACCTGAAGTAAAACAAAAAGTTGGAGCTGTTTATAGTTTAGGGGCTTCAATTGTAATTATTGGTGCTATGTTTAAGATAATACATTTACCGGGAGCCTCATATGTGTTGGGGTTTGGTATGTCAGTAGAAGCATTTTTGTTTGCTTTAGGTATTTTTGATAAACCTTTTAAAGAATACCAATGGGATAAAGTGTATGATTTTGATGGTAATTCCAAAGAAAATGGGTTGACAGGTAACCAGCAAAATACTGGAGCTGTTTCAAGATCTGTTGGATTGAATTATACCGAAACAATAAATGACGATGACGTTAAAAAATTATCCGAAGGAATTAAAAATCTAACAACTACGGCGAAGCAATTTACTGAACTTTCAGATGTAGTAGGCGCAACTAATGGCTTTGTTAAAAATATTGATACTGCTTCGCAGGTAACCGGTAATTTTGCAAAGACTCAGGAAGTTTTAAATGGAGCTACAAGTCATTTAGCAAGTTCGTATCAGGGAATAACAGACGGTATGGTTATTGTTGAAAAAAACACGAAAGTGTATGCCACGAAAGTTGAAGATATTAATAAAAACCTTGCTTCGATAAATTCAATTTATGAAATACAGTTGAAAAATATTCAGTCACAATCTGAAGGATTAACCCAACAAAACGAAAAACTAAGAACGGTAAATGATGAATTAAATATTATTGTAGGTGATGTACAGAAAATGAAATCAGCTACAACAATTGCAGCAAATGAAGCCGAAAATTTCAAAACAGGTACAACTAAATTGGCACAGCAAGTGGCTGATTTAAATCAGGTTTATGGCAATATGTTAAACGCTTTAGGCTGAACAAAAAGGAATTTTATTGATAACCAAATTAAAAAAGAATTCCAATGAGTGGAGCCAGAAATTGTCCTGAAACGCCCAGACAAAGAATGATAGGTATGATGTATTTAGTGTTAACAGCAATGTTGGCACTTAATGTATCAAGCGAAATTTTGAATGGGTTTACCATGGTGGATAATAGTTTACATAAATCCATAGAATCGACTGAAATGAGAAATAAAGACATGTACGCTGATTTTCAGTACCTTGACAAAATAAACCCAAAAAAAGTTCATGAATGGTTAGAAAAAGCGAAATTGGTTAAGGCAAAATCCGATAATCTTTATAATTATATTGAGGATTTTAAGAAACAAATTATACGTTTGACTGATGGCAAAAATGCAAATGACAGCGCTTATGTAAGACAAATTATTGGGAAAGATAATTTAGATAAAGCCGGAGAATATGGTCTTACTTACGGAAATGGAAAGATATTGAAAAAGAAACTAGCGGAATATCGAGATTTCTTAATAGAATTATCGGTAAATAATCCTTCCAAACAAAACATGTATAAATCTATTTTCTCTATTACTGACACCCAAGATGGAAAAAAATGGCAAGAAGCAATGTTTGAAATGATGCCGGTTTCAGCAGTTATTACTATTTTAACTAAGTATCAAAGTGATATCAGGACATCTGAAGCAGAAGTTATACAATATTTAAAATCTCAAACCGATGCCATGGATTTCAGGGTAAATAAAATTTCAGCATTGGTAGTACCAAATACCAGATACGTAATTCGTGGAGGGAAATATACTTCTCAAATTGTTCTTTCAGCTATTGATTCAACAAAAGTTCCGGAATATTATATTGGTTCAACTCCAATCAGGAAAGGTTTTTATGAAGTAAATTGCTCTAAATCAGGGGCATTTAATTATTCTGGATATATAAAACTTCCCGGAAATGATGGATCCATTAAGATGTATCCATTTAAAAGCGATTATATTGTTGGTGATCCTTCGGCAACTCTTTCGAATGAAGCTTTGAATGTTGTCTATCGCGGTATTGATAATAAATTCAGTATTTCAGTTCCGGGAGTAGCAGCAGAAAATGTATCTGTTAGGTTGACAGGTGGTACAATACAAAAAGTGAATGGAAAATATATTATCCGGCCGACTCAGGATGGTGAGATCAATATATCCGTTTATGCTAAAATTGATGGAAAAGATTTGCCAATGGGCGGTGGTTCTTATCGTGTAAAATACATTCCAGACCCAAAATCTTATCTACAATATACTGACGCAGGGGGAGTGACTCGGTTAATGCAGGATGGAGTTTTGTCGAAAAGAACACTCAAATCGGATGGTGTTTCAATTATTGCCAGCTATGGACAAGATGAATTAATAAAAGCAAACTTTAATGTAACATCATTTACAATGGTGACAATATTTGGGTCGATTAATACAGCAGGGTCACGCTTAAATTCCAGAATGTTATCTGATATTGACAAGTTAGAAGGTGGAGATTTACTCACACTGAAAAATATAAAAGCTGTTGGTCCTGATGGTAAAATACGAAGTTTAGGCCTAGTTCAAGTACAAATTTAGAAACATTAATTGGTAAACAAATAAAGAGTTTTTAACATGAAAAAATATTGGATTGTTTCTATAGTCATTGTCATGACTATTGTTCCAAATTTGCTTTCTGCGCAGGAAAAAGAAATTCCATTTTTCGATAAAAAGGGAAATGTAAGGATACAAACAACAGAAATGGATGCTCTTGCCGACACGATAGCAGTAGTAAATCACAGAGCCGATGATGTTGTATGGTCAAGAATTGTCTATAGAATAATCGACATGCGTGATAAGCAAAATTATCAGCTTTATTTCCCAATGCGTCCCAATGATCAGTATAAAAGCCTGTTTAGATTGATGTTAGATGCAATTTGTAAAGGAATTCCTGTTTACAAACGTGATCCGCGTGGAATTACTCCATTATTTAATGACAGTGATCGTTTGGGAGGCGATGATTTATCAAAGGCTTTTGCTTATGATAATAGTATGGATAATAATCTGATTCAGATTGATCCTGTTACAAATCAGGCAAAAGTTGTTACTGATCAATACTTTAATTATGTTCGAAATCAATTTAAATTTTTGATTCAGGAAATAGTATTTTTTGATAAGCATGCAACGAGGATGTATTCAAAAGTCATGGCTATAGCACCCTTGTATGCTTTGCATCCTGATAATACACAATCTCAACAATCAATTAAATTTTTTCAACAGTCCGTTCTTTGTTGGTTCGCGTTTGATGAACTTCGTCCGTATTTAGCAAAACAATATGTTATTCCAAATGGTAATGAAACACAGCGTTTGACTTATGACGAGTATTTTGCACAAAAATTATATTCAAGTTATTTGTTGGGTGACAGTAATATGTTCAATAGGATGTTATTAGAATCAGAAGTGAATCCGGATAAAATTCGAAAAGAGCAAAATCGGATTGAAACAGACCTTTTGAATTTTGAAGAAGACCTTTGGGAATATTAATTCTGTAAATGTAAAACTAATATTAAAAAAGACGGCTTTTGTCGTCTTTTTTTGTGTTTATGCTGAAAAAGCATTTTAAATCAGTAATTTTGCAGCAAATTCAATGTGTTTATTTTTTTGAATAAGGAAATGTCATAATGAGAAAGATATTAATTGCCGATAATCAGGATATTTCAAATGCAGGGTGGCATTATATCCTTCATAATCAGATTGATGTTTCTGAAATACGGGATGTTTCAAATAAGAAAGAATTACTGAGTTTATTGACTGAGTGTCCTGATTCAATTGTTATTCTCGATTATACTTTGTTCGATTTTGAAAGTGTAAATGACTTACTTATTTTCCAGGTTAGATTTGAAAACATCGATTGGATTTTGTTTTCAGATGAATTAAGTGACGACTTTTTACGTACGTTATTATTTAATACACACTCCTTTAGTGTGTTGATGAAAGATAGTTCGAAAGATGAAATTGTAAGTGCATTGAAAGAAGCAATAAAAGGAAATCGGTATATTTGTAATCATGTAATTAATATTTTGCTCGATAACACTAAAAATTTGCAAAACCAACCATCAAAGCAATTACTTACACCAACTGAACAAGAAATATTAAAAGAAATGGCTCTTGGCAGAACAACGAAAGAAATTGCAGCCCAACGATTTGTAAGTGCACATACAATAATGACTCACCGTAAGAATATCTTCCGGAAAATAGAAGTAAACAATGTACATGAAGCCACCAAATATGCCATGCGTGCAGGTATTGTAGATTTGGCCGAGTACTATATTTAAATTACAAATTACAATTTAAGAATGAATATAGCAACCTTATTATCAGGTGGTGTAGATAGCTCTGTGGTCGTACATTTGTTGAAGGAACAAGGTTTTACACCTACTCTGTTTTACATAAAAATAGGGATGGACGATGATGAACTGTTACACTGCAGTTCTGAAGAAGATATAGAAATGGCCTCATTGATTGCTCGTAAATACGGCTGTAAGCTGGAGGTGGTTGACTTGCATAACGATTATTGGGAAAATGTTGTAACTTACACTATCGATAAAGTAAAGCAGGGCCTGACTCCGAACCCGGATGTGATGTGTAATAAGTTGATAAAGTTTGGCGTGTTTGAACAGCGGGTTGGAAAAGAATTTGACAAAACAGCTACCGGACATTATGCCACCACCACCGAAATAGAAGGTAAAATCTATCTTTCAACCGCAAAAGACCCGATAAAAGATCAAACCGATTTTCTGGCTCAGATTAATTACCTGCAAGTATCAAAACTTATGTTTCCTATCGGACATTTGATGAAGAGTGAAGTTAGAAATATTGCGGTTAAAGTCGGATTACCAAATGCAAAACGGCAGGATAGTCAGGGAATTTGTTTTTTGGGGAAAGTGAATTACAATGATTTTATTCGTCGATATTTAGGCGAAAAAGAAGGACCAATTGTAGAACTGGAAACAGGAAAGATACTTGGGAAGCATAAAGGTTATTGGTTTCATACAGTTGGTCAACGTAAAGGGCTCGGACTTTCGGGCGGACCTTGGTATGTGATTAAAAAAGATGTAGCTGCTAATATCGTTTATGCTTCAAAAGGTTTTGATGTGGATGCACAATACGGATACGAATTCACCATGGGCGATTTTCATTTTATTACCGAAAATCCTTGGAAAAACACTCGTGATGAAACTAATATTACATTTAAAATAAGGCATACGCCCGAATTTACTACCGGAAAAATAATGAAAACACCAAATGGGTTTCATTTGGTTTCCAATCAAAAACTTCAAGGAATTGCTCCCGGTCAGTTTGGTGTAATTTACGATGTTGATTCAAAAATTTGTATTGGAAGTGGTGAGATAATATAAGAAAAGCCTCTTATTTTTATAAGAGGCTTTTCTTATATAGTTTGTCAGACGAACTACTTTATTGCAGCCAAAGCTTGCTCAATATCCGCTTTAATATCAGCAATATTCTCAATTCCTACCGAAATACGAAGCAATCCCGGGAATACGCCGGCTGAGATTTTATCTTCAGGAGAAAGTTGTTCGTGTGTAGTTGCTGCCGGGTGAATAATCAACGATTTTGCATCGCCTACATTGGCTAAGTGACTAATCAGTTTCAGGTTATTAATCAGATTATCGGCTTTTTCAGCATCGCCTTTTAATTTGAATGAAAGTACTCCACCAAATCCTTTTTTGAGGTATTTATTTGCCAATGCATGATAAGGACTGCTTTTTAATCCGGGGTAGTTTACATATTCTACTGCCGGGTGTTTTTCCAACCAGGTTGCCAGTTCCAATGCATTCTGAACGTGACGTTCAACACGCAATGAAAGTGTTTCCAGACCTTGTATAAGCAGGAATGAGTTGAAAGGGCTGATAGTGTTACCCCAGTCGCGAAGTCCTTCGACGCGGGCCCGTATATTAAAAGCAATATTGCCAAAAGGACCATCGAAACCGAATACATCCCAGAAAATCAATCCGTGATAACTGTTCGAAGGTTCAGTGAATGCCGGGAATTTGCCGTTGCCCCAGTTGAACTTTCCGCTATCCACAATTACACCGCCCAACGAAGTTCCGTGTCCGCCAATCCATTTAGTGGCACTTTCAACTACCACGCTTGCTCCGTGTTCCAACGGACGAAAAAGATATCCGCCTGCACCAAAAGTATTATCCACAATAAGCGGAATGCCGTATTTGTCGGCAACAACTGCGATAGCTTCAAAATCAGGAATATTCAAATCCGGGTTTCCGATTGTTTCCAGATAAAGAGCTTTTGTTTTAACATCAATTAGTTTTTCAAATTCTTCCGGTGAGTCATTTGGCGTAAAGCGAACATCTATTCCAAGACGTTTGAATTGATTTTTGAACTGATTATATGTTCCACCGTACAAGTGCGATGTAGAAACGAAATTATCACCTGCTTCCACAATATTGTTCAATGCGATGAATTGAGCCGACTGTCCGGATGAAGTTGCCAATGCATTTACTCCACCTTCGAGCGCAGCGATACGTTTTTCAAATACATCGGTAGTTGGGTTCATCAAGCGGGTGTAGATGTTACCAAATTTACGTAAGGCGAATAAGTCAGCACCATCGGCTGCGTCGTCAAAAACGTATGAACTTGTTTGATAAATTGGAACTGCGCGCGATTTGGTTGTTCCGTCTACTACTTGTCCTGCATGCACCTGCAACGTTTCGAATTTAAAATTGTTGTCTGCCATAATATATTGTTGAAATCTTTAAATTGTAAATGAATAAATTGTAAATTAAAGCGGATATTCTTCAAAAGCGTAAAGCAATGTTGAAAGATAACGTTCGCCTGTGTCTGGAAGTAAAGCTATTATTATTTTTTCTTTGTTTTCAGGACGTTGAGCAACCAATGTAGCAGCATAAGCAGCAGCACCGGATGAAATTCCAACCAACAATCCTTCTTGTTGTGCTAATTGGCGTGAAGTCAGAATGGCATCGTCGTTGCTAACTTGTATAATTTCATCTACCACACTTGCGTCATAGTTTTTTGGAATAAAACCGGCACCAATTCCCTGAATTTTGTGGGGACCGGGATTTCCTCCTGAAAGAACAGGAGAGTCTGCCGGTTCAACGGCAATTATTTTTACATTCGGATTGTGTGCTTTCAAAGAAACTCCAACTCCGCTAATGGTTCCTCCGGTTCCAACTCCTGCAACGAAAATGTCTACTTTCCCGTCGGTGTCGCGCCAGATTTCTTCACCGGTTGTACGTTTATGTACTTCAGGGTTTGAAGGGTTTTCAAATTGTTGCGGGATATACGATGCTGGATTTTCTTCGTGAAGTTCCAACGCACGGGCAATAGCACCTTTCATACCTGTTGCTCCGGGAGTTAATACCAGGTTAGCACCAAATGCTTTCAGCAGGTTGCGGCGTTCCACACTCATGGTTTCGGGCATGGTAAGCGTGAGTTTATATCCTTTTATGGCTGCCACCATAGCCAATCCGATTCCGGTGTTTCCGCTGGTTGGCTCAATAATTTCAATGCCGGCTTTCAAAATTCCTGCTTTTTCTGCATCTTCAATCATCGATAAGGCAATGCGTTCTTTCACGCAACCTGCAGGATTAAATGATTCAAGCTTTGCAATTATTGTGGTTTTGAGACCTTTATTTACACTGTAATTTGAAAGTTGAACGAGTGGGGTATTTCCAATTAGTTCTGTGAGATTCTTTGCTATTTTTGCCATAACAATTTAATTTAATAATTATTCAATTAAAAATCCATTTTTTGGGTTAGGGATTTTGTACTTGCAAAGATAAGTGGTATTTCATTGCTTCACAATCGCAATGATGGGGTATTTTTTTATACCATGTTTATGGTAGGAGAATTATACAAATTTAATAAGATTTCAACAATAAAGAAAAGCTGCTTAATTCGCAGCTTTCTTTAGTTTAACTATATTTTTAGTTTTGTCCGAACGAACCGCCCACAATATCGAGTAATTCGTTGGTAATGGCTTGTTGGCGGGATTTGTTGTATTGTAGTGAAAGTTCTTGCAATATATCAGTGGCGTTGTCCGTTGCAATTTGCATAGCCATAGTACGAGCGGCGTGTTCCGAAGCATTCGAATCGAGTAGGGCTGTATAAATTTTCAAACGAAGCACTTTCGGTATCAACTCATTCATAATGGTTTCCCTGTCGGGTTCCACAATATAATCGAGTACAACAGTGCCTTTTTGACTTGGTTTGAGTTGAATAGGTAAAAAAGTCTCAGACTTCAAAATTTGTGAACTTTTACTGGCAAAATGGTGATAAATCAACTCAACCTTATCAATATCTTTGTTCCGAAACAATTCAATTAATTCATTAGATAAACTCAACGTTGCAGCATAACTTGGCTTATCAGCCATTGCTTCAAAATTTGCTTCCGGCTCGAAGCCCAACTTACGACAGGCTTTAGCAACTTTTTTCCCTACAGGATAAATTAATATGTGTTCACGACCCAATTTATGATATTTTTCAACTGTTTGAATCAGTAATTTTGAAACATTAGTATTATAACCACCACACAAACTTGAATTTGATGAAAAAACTACTATGGCCACACGTTTCACCTCCCGTATTTCTGAAAACACAGAAGAATTGTCTTCTTCAGCACTCAGAAAGTTATTCAGTAAACCGTTCAATCGTTGCTCATACGGGAAGAAATTCTCGATGGTCTTTTGTGCTTTACGCAATTTTGCCGAAGAAACCATCTTCATTGCCGATGTGATCTTCTGAGTTGACTTTACTGACTGAATACGTGATTTTATTTCCTTTAATGAAGCCATAAATTCAATTTACAATTTAGTAATTTACAATTGAAAATCATAAACTACTAACTAATATTCTTTACTACTTACTACCAACTAAAAACTACCGACTACATACTAAACTGCCAGTCTTTTCGCTACTTCAGCAGCCACTTTTTCAATAATTGCGGTTACTTCGTCGTTGATAATCCCTTTTTTGAGAACATCAAGAACATCTGCTTGATGTGACAGTTCCAACACCATCAAAAATTCCTTTTGGAATTTCTGAACTTTATCAATAGGAACATTCGACAATAAACCGTGTGTTCCGCAATAAAGAACCGCTACTTGTTTTTCAACCGACAAGGTTTCATGCAAAGCCTGAACAAGCAAACGGGTATTTTTCTGTCCTTTATCAATGGTCATAGCTGTTACCGGATCCATATCACCGCCAAATTTTGTAAATGCTTCCAATTCACGAAATTGTGCCTGATCCATTTTTAAGGTACCGGCCACTTTCTTCATGGCTTTAATCTGTGCATTTCCACCCACACGCGAAACCGAAATACCTACATTGATAGCAGGACGATTTCCCTGATTGAACAAGTCGGTATCAAGGAAAATCTGTCCGTCTGTAATGGAAATTACGTTGGTAGGAATATAAGCCGATACGTCACCGGCCTGGGTTTCAATAATTGGCAAAGCTGTCAATGAACCACCGCCTTTTACTTTTCCTTTCAAACTTTCTGGTAAATCGTTCATTTGTTCCGCCACTTCTTGTTGTGAAATAACACGGGCGGCACGTTCGAGCAAACGGGAGTGCAGATAGAAAATATCGCCCGGATAAGCTTCACGACCAGAAGGACGGCGAAGAATCAACGAAACTTCGCGGTAAGCCACCGCTTGTTTAGACAAGTCATCGTAAACAACTAGGGCATGACGACCCGTATCGCGGAAGAATTCCCCTATGGTTGCACCGGCAAATGGTGCGTAATATTGTAAAGCAGCCGGATCGGAAGCATTGGCCGCAACAATTACGGTATATTCCATAGCTCCATGTTCCTGTAATGTATTTAAAATGGAAGCTACAGTCGAACCTTTCTGACCAATAGCCACATAAATACAATACACAGGATCTCCAGCATCATAATTTGTTTTCTGATTGATAATGGTGTCAATTGCCACACTCGTTTTTCCTGTCTGACGGTCGCCGATAATCAACTCACGTTGTCCGCGTCCGATAGGAATCATAGCATCAACTGCTTTCAAACCTGTTTGTAAGGGTTGATTTACGGGTTGTCTGAAAATTACACCGGGAGCTTTGCGTTCGAGAGGCATTTCGATCATTTCGCCGGTCACTTTACCTTTTCCATCGAGCGGTTCGCCCAGCGGATTGATAACGCGCCCAAGCATTCCTTCACCTACATTGATAGAAGCAACACGTTTGGTACGTTTTACGGTAAAACCTTCCTTGATCTGGCTGGTTGGACCGAGCAATACTGCACCTACATTATCTTCTTCCAGGTTCATTACGATGGCTTTGATTCCGTTTTCAAACTCCAACAATTCATTGGCTTCGGCATTACGGAGTCCATAAATACGAACCACACCGTCGCTAACTTGCAGTACAGTACCTACTTCGTCAAACTGAACGCTGGTGTCAATCCCTTCGAGTTGCATCCGAAGTATTTCAGATACTTCGCTCACCTTAATATTATCAGACATCTTTTAATTATTTACTATTTAATTATTTACCATTTACTATTTCATTGATGCAGTAAATGGAGTAGATATAAATTTAATGTTTTCAGAACTCTTATTTTACCTTTCTTAAATGGTAAATAGTAAATCTGAAAATGGTAAATGTTTAGACGATTTTTTTGTTTCTCTCAATATAATCTTTCTTAATCCGGCGGAGTTGACCCGAAATACTGGCATCCCAACGAACAAAATCTACTTCAAACATAAATCCACCTAAAATATCCTTATCAATTACTTTTTCCATTTCAATGGTTCCACCGGTTGTGTTTTCCACCATGGCCATTAAGCGTTTTTCAGTTGCATCGTTAACGGACGAAGCAGTAGTAAGTTTACCATAATGAATATTCTTTTGTTTCCGGTATAAATCAATATATTTCAATGCAATAGAAAGCAAATGATCTTCACGGTTATTTCCCAGGATTAAATCCAAAAAACGCTCAAATGCTTTGCTTACTTTACCAGCGGCAGCCATGATAATGATTTTCCGCTTTTCGGCTTTCGCCAATACCGGATTATCAAGTACTGTTCGCAACTCAATGAATTGAAAGTAACTTTTTACAATTGCTTTTGCTTCGGTGTACACACGATCCTGTTCATTGCTCACATTGGCAAAATCCAATAAAGCAGTTGCATAGCGAACCGGTATATGTCCTGTATTCATTGAGTCTTACGATTTAGAAATATTGATTTCGTCGAGCAATCGGTTAATCATATCCATTTGCTCAGTTTTCTTTTCCAATTGTCCACAAAGTACTTTCTCGGCAATATCAACCGATAATTCGGCTACCTGACGGCGAATATCGCGAATGGCATCTTCTTTTTCAATCAGAATTTGTTTTCTGGCTTCTTCTACCAACTTTATAGCTTCGAGACCAGCTTTTTCTTTGGCATCTTTAATCAACAAGTCACGAGTTTGAGCCGCTTCGTTCATTATTTGCACCTGCTCCCGACGGGCATTATCCACAATGGTTTCACCTTGGGATTTTACAACTGCCATTTGTTCATAAGTCTGTTTAGCGAGAAGTAGCGACTCGTCGATGTAGGTTTTACGGCTTTCAACCATTTTGAGAATAATGGGGAAACCGTATTTCGCAAGAATAAGTACAACTATTCCAAACGAAATTAACATCCAGAATAGTAATCCGGATTCGGGCAACAATAATGACATAATTCTATTGATTTACAATTTTACAATTTACAATTTACAATTGCTTGTAGACAATTGAAAAATTGTATTTTCTAACTTTAAATAGAATGAAAACCTAAAACTTTTTCCGTTGGGACTTATGACCAACCGAAATTAAAGAATAAATCCGCAAACTACGATAGTAAACAAGCAAACCGCATCCACAAGGGCAGCAGCAATAATCATTGCCATACGAATATCTGCACCGGCTTCAGGTTGACGGGCAATACCTTCCATAGCTGAAGCACCGATACGACCAATACCCAAACCAGCTGCCATTGCAGCAAGACCTGCTCCCAAACCGGCAGCTAATTTAGCTAAACCTGCTCCAGCAGTAGCTTGTAATAAAATTGACATTAACATAACTTTTTTGTTTAGTGGTCCCCAAACCCCTGAAAAGAGATTAAAGAACAAGTTTATAATGATTTAATTATATATATTTTTAAATTATTCAAATAACATTGTACAAATAGTCTTTAAAAAGTCACCCCTTGGGGATTTAAGGACTTATTTGAGTTCTTTATGATGCGGTTCCACGCGTGCCAAACCGATAAATACAGCAGACAACATAGTGAAAATATAAGCCTGAATATAAGCCACCAACAATTCCACGAAACCAATAAATACACTAAAAAATATAGACAAAACGGTCATACTCGTATTCATAGCGTGTCCCATACTCACGGTAATGAACACGAGACAGGTAAGCCCCAACACAATGGAGTGACCGGCTAAGATGTTGGCAAAAAGACGAATCATTAACGCGAATGGTTTTGTGAAAATTCCCACCAATTCAATCAATGGCAAAATAGGTGGAACTTTAAGCCAAAGCGGTACATCCGGCCAAAAAATTTCTTTCCAGTATTCTTTCGATCCAGTAATATTCACAATCAAGAATGTAATAATGGCTAAAACAAAGGTAATCGCAATATTTCCCGTAACATTTGCTCCTCCGGGGAAAATAGGAATTAATCCCAGAATGTTATTTATAAATACAAAGAAGAAAACTGTCAGCAAATACGGTGCATATTTTTTGTAATCCTTACCGATACAAGGTTTAATCACATCATCGTTTATATTCATGATAAACATTTCCATAAAACCAGCAAAGCCCGATTTCGACTGTAACGGATTCTTTTTGTAAGAACGAGCAACCCATAGAACAATGAAAATCAGTAGAGTACTGCTGAATAAAAGAGCAAATACGTTTTTGGTAATTGATATGTCGAACGGACGAACTTCTGCTCCTTTTGAATCAAACTCAACGATTTTACCTTTGTGTATGCCTTCAGCAGCTATCTGAAAACCTTCATAAATCGGATTTTCATGAAAAACCGAGGACATAAAGACATGCCAACCCGTAGTGTTGCTGTAAAGTATTACCGGAAGCGGAATTGACAATTCATGTTCCCCGATTTTGGTAATATGCCAAACATAAGAGTCGGAAACGTGTTCAAGAATAAACTCACGCACATCCAATTTTTGCTCCTTTTGCTCCTTCGTTTTTACCTCTTCCTCATTGGCAAAACAATGTGCCACAGGAAGAACGGCTGATAAAATAACAAAAAGTAGTATTTTATGTAAATGTCTCATTTACGCTTCTTTTTTGATTTGTTTCTCAATAGAATAAAAAATGTAGAATTCGCATCCAATGTAAATGACATAATAAGCTGCAAATACCAACCCGAAAACACGTAAATTATCTCTTACAATAAAATAGAATCCAAGAATATATGTCATTGCAATTACAAGTTTCACGAGTTTCAGAATCATGTAAAGATTCACCAATTTCTTAGCCTCTTTTTTGTAATTTCTTGCAAGAATAATTATCAATGAAATACCCATTAAAAAGAACACACCCGGAATATAAGGATACCAAGTGAATGTTTCAGTTGGATACAAGTTTTTGAGAATTCCCCAACCTCCCCAACCAACTATCAGCATGGACAAAGCGAATAAACTCATTAACTGGTTTGATAATTTCTGCATATTCCTTTATACGGCTTCTATACAAACCGTAACGATATTATTGTTTATTTCGGCAAATCCTCCATCAACATTCAATTCCCTTTCATTTTTATCCGCTATATAGGTGATTTTTCCATTCTTCAAGGATGAAATTAGCGGTGCATGATTTTCCCACACCGTAAACAGCCCACTTGTACCGGGCAAAGTCACCGAAGTTACTTCACCGGAAAAATATATCTGTTCTGGAGTGATTATTTCTAATTTCATTTTTGTTGATTGGTTTATTAAGTTCATCAGTTAATTGGTTCATCAGTGCATCGGTTCTTGAAATCTTTACGAAACCAATTAACAAATCAACTAGTTAACCATTACTTTTTAGATTGTTCAATCAGCTTCTGTCCTTTTGCAATTGCTTCATCAATTGTACCAACACTAAGGAATGCCATTTCTGGCAAATAATCCAATTCACCATCCATAATCATTTTAAATCCACGAATAGTTTCACCAATTGGCACCATCACTCCCGGTTGTCCTGTAAACTGAGCTGCCATATAAAACGGTTGTGACAAGAAACGTTGAACTTTACGAGCACGGTTCACTACTAAACGGTCTTCTTCTGACAGTTCTTCCATTCCAAGAATAGAAATAATATCTTGTAATTCTTTGTTACGTTGCAGAATTTGTTTCACGCGTTGAGCGGTGTTGTAATGGTCTTCACCAACAACCAGCGGATCAAGAATACGCGAAGTAGATTCCAGTGGATCAACAGCAGGAAAAATACCTAGTTCTGAGATTTTACGACTCAACACCGTGGTTGCATCCAAGTGCGAGAAAGTAGTAGCCGGAGCAGGGTCAGTCAAGTCATCAGCAGGTACATAAACCGCCTGAACCGAAGTGATAGAACCTTTTTTAGTAGAAGTAATACGTTCCTGCATGGTTCCCATTTCGGTTGCCAACGTCGGTTGATAACCTACAGCCGAAGGCATACGGCCAAGCAAAGCCGAAACTTCGGAACCTGCCTGAGTAAAACGGAAGATATTATCGATAAAGAACAAAATATCACGTCCGACACTGGTGTCATCACCATCGCGGAACGATTCAGCAATTGTCAAACCGGATAATGCAACCGAAGAACGTGCTCCCGGAGGTTCATTCATTTGACCGAACACAAGCGTTGCCTGTGATTTTTCAACTTCAGAATAATCAACTTTTGATAAATCCCAGTTGCCTTCCTCAATTCCTTTTTTGAACTCTTCACCGTAACGGATTACGCCGGAGTCAATCATATCACGAAGCAAGTCATTACCTTCACGGGTACGTTCACCAACACCGGCAAACACCGAGAAACCATTATGACCTTTGGCAATATTATTGATAAGTTCCATGATCAATACGGTTTTACCTACACCGGCACCACCGAAAAGACCAATTTTACCTCCTTTTACATACGGTTCGAGCAAGTCAATTACCTTGACACCGGTAGAAAGAATTTCCTGACTGGTAGTCAAATCTTCGAATTTAGGTGGTTCGCGATGAATTGGATACGCTCCTTTCTTGTTCAACGGTTTCATACCGTCGATTGAGTCACCAATTACGTTCATCAAGCGTCCTTTCACCTGATCGCCAACCGGCATGGAAATAGCTCTACCCAATGCAACAGCATTCAAACCACGACGAAGTCCGTCGGTAGAGTCCATTGCCACCGTACGAACCGTGTTTTCACCAATGTGTTGTTGAATTTCAACAATCAGTTCTTTCCCGTTGCCACGATCGATGCTCAACGCTTCGTGAATGGCTGGTAATTTTACTTCATCTTTTCCTTTCAAATCAAAGAAAACATCGACCACAGGTCCAATAATTTGTGAAATATGTCCAATTAACTCTGACATAGATTTATAGCGTTTTGGTAATTGATTATGTTTTTATTTTTTTTAATTTAGTCGCAAATTTACAGATTATAATTTATCTGACAAGCAGCAATTTGTATTAAATTCAACTTTAATGCATATTTTTTCAGAAATTTAATCCAGTTTCAATACTTCAAGAAACGCTTTCTGCGGTACTTCTACGTTTCCAATTTGTTTCATGCGTTTTTTTCCTTTTTTCTGTTTTTCCAACAATTTGCGTTTTCGTGTAATATCACCGCCATAACATTTGGCAGTCACATCTTTACGAACAGCTTTAATGGTTTCGCGCGAAATGATTTTGGCTCCGATAGCAGCTTGCACAGCGATGTCAAATTGCTGACGTGGTATCAGTTCTTTCAGTTTTTCGCACATACGTTTTCCAAGTGCAATGGCATTATCCACATGAATTAAACACGAAAGTGCATCCACAGGTTCGCCATTTAAGAGAATATCCAGTCGGATTAATTTTGAAGGACGGAATCCGTTCATGTGGTAATCGAATGATGCATAGCCCTTTGAAATGCTTTTCAACCGGTCGTAAAAGTCGAAGACAATCTCACCCAGCGGTAAGTCGTAAATCAGCTCCATACGGTTTCCTGAAATATAATTTTGTTTCACCAATTCACCACGTTTACCAAGACAAAGCGTCATAATTTGACCAATATAATCGGTACGTGTAATGATAGATGCCCGGATAAACGGTTCTTCGATACGTTCAATCGACATAATATCCGGCAAACCGGATGGATTATGCACTTCAATCAAATCGCCTTTATTGGTATAGACCTTATATGAAACGTTAGGTACGGTGGTAATAACATTCATGTCAAATTCCCGTTCAAGTCGCTCCTGAATAATTTCCATGTGCAACATGCCGAGGAATCCGCAACGGAAACCAAATCCCAATGCTACAGAAGATTCTGCTTCGAAAGTCAGCGAAGCATCGTTCAGTTGCAATTTTTCAATTGAATTCCTTAAATCTTCAAAATCTTCTGTCTCAATAGGATATACTCCGGCAAAAACCATTGGTTTTACTTCCTGAAAACCTTCGATAGATTTTGGACAAGGGCGTTTAACATGGGTTATGGTATCACCCACTTTCACTTCTTTCGATGTTTTGATGCCTGAAATAATATATCCCACATTTCCAGCACTCAGGCTTTGCATGGGCGACATATCGAGTTTGAGAATGCCAATTTCGTCAGCAAAATATTCTTTTTCGGTGTTTACGAATTTAACAAAATCACCTTTGTTAATCGTTCCGTTTATAATTTTGAAATAAGCAATAATTCCACGGAATGAATTGAAAACCGAGTCAAAAATCAAACATTGAAGCGGTGCTTTCGGGTCGCCTTTTGGGGCAGGAATGCGATTAACAATGGCTTCCAGAATTTCATCAACGCCCAAGCCGGTTTTTCCGCTGGCACGAAGAATTTCTTCGCGTTTACAGCCGAGCAATTCCACAATTTGATCTTCCACTTCGTCGGGCATGGCGTTATCCATGTCCATTTTATTCATAATGGGGATAATTTCCAAATCGTGCTCCAAAGCCATATATAAATTGGAAATTGTTTGAGCCTGAATTCCTTGTGTAGCATCAACAATCAACAACGCTCCTTCGCAAGCGGCAATAGAACGCGAAACTTCATAGGAAAAATCGACATGCCCCGGAGTGTCAATTAAATTAAAAATATATTCTTCACCATTGAGTTTATAACTCATTTGGATAGCATGACTTTTTATAGTGATGCCACGTTCACGTTCAAGTTCCATGTTATCAAGCACTTGCGCTTGCATTTCTTTGCCGGCAACGGTATTGGTATATTCTAATAAACGGTCGGCTAAGGTACTTTTTCCGTGATCGATATGAGCTATAATACAGAAATTGCGGATATTATTCATTCGTAATTTTCTTCAATTTTAATTTGGTCCGCAAAAATACAAAAAAAACATGAATTAAAAAGATTTCAACTGACTCAAATTGCTACGACAAGCGGTAGACAAAGATAGAATCTTGATGCAATTGCTTCTGGGGTGAGTTATAAGCATATTGACTTTTCAACTTTAAGTAAATGACAAAAAAATAGAACGCGGATTCTCGGCGTTCTATTTTTTTGGATATCTAAGTTTGATGTTTATTGTTGTCTACAAAAAAGGGATTCATATATAAAAAACAATGGGTAACTTCACAGCCACCCATTGCACATTTTAACCTAAACCTTAACTATGAAAAATTTATCTGTTTGTTTACAGTGCAAAAATGAGAATATTTTTTTAATCCTCCAAATAATTTTCGCATTTTTTTCTATTATTTTTTGCGATATTCCATTTTAATTTCAATATTGAAGTATTTCAACCTCATTATCAGGTTTATACTGTTGTTTTATGTCAGAGTTAAATTATGTGAAATGTCATTTCTTTCGTAATTTAATATTATAATGTACCTTTGTGCGACATAAATTTAGGGTGGAGAATGAATATAAACGAACAATCTGCCGTTTCAACGGACTCTAAATCCGCTTTGAACGACAAGAAACTTTTTATCGAAACCTATGGCTGCCAAATGAATGTAGCCGATAGTGAAGTAGTAGCTTCTATCATGCAAATGGATGGTTTTGCCCTAATCGACAAAATTTCTGAGGCAGATGCCATTTTTGTAAATACCTGTTCCATTCGCGATAATGCCGAGCAGAAAGTAATTCAACGCTTAAAGTATTTTCAGTCGCTGAAACGAAAGAATAAAAAACTCATCGTTGGAGTTATTGGTTGCATGGCTGAACGTGTAAAAGATGAGCTAATCAATGATTATGGCGTTAATATCGTGGTTGGTCCGGATGCATATCTGGATATTCCGCATTTAATCGGCGATGTGGAAAACGGCAATAAAGCCATTAATGTAGAGCTTTCCACAACCGAGACGTATCGCGACGTTTTGCCATCGCGCATCGGTAATCCTATTTCCGGTTTTATTTCAATAATGCGTGGTTGCAACAATTTTTGTTCCTATTGTATCGTTCCTTACACGCGAGGTCGTGAACGAAGCCGTGATGTTGAAAGTATTTTGAATGAACTCAAAGATTTGCGGACCAAAAACTTCAAAGAAGTTACGCTTTTAGGTCAAAATGTAAATTCATATCGAGTAGAAAAAGATGGCCAAATTATAGAATTTCCGGATTTGTTGCGAATCGTGGCAATGGATTCACCAAACATTCGTTTTCGCTTCATGACTTCTCATCCTAAAGATATGAGTGACAAGACGCTGGAAACAATTGCACAATATCCGAATTTATGTCGATTTATCCACTTGCCGGTTCAATCAGGAAGTAATAAAATTTTAAAATTAATGAACCGGAAATACACACGTGAATGGTATCTGGAGCGAGTTGCATCAATTCGTCGTATTTTACCGGATGCATCCATTGGAACTGATGTTTTTTGTGGTTTTCATGGCGAAACGGAAGACGATTATCAACTGACATTATCATTGATGCGCGAAGTTGGATTTGACATGGCTTTTATGTTTAAATACTCCGAACGTCCGGGAACGTTTGCTGCCAAAAATTTACCGGATAATATTACGGAAAAAGAAAAACTGCGTCGGTTGGCTGAGATAATCGACTTACAAAACGTATTGTCAAATGAAAGCAATCAACGCGATATTGGAAAAATATTTGAAGTTTTGGTGGAAGGCTTTTCCAAACGATCCAAAGAACAGCTTTTCGGACGTACATCGCAAAACAAAGTGGTAATTTTTCCACGCCAAGGTCGACGGATTGGAGAAACCATTCGTGTAAAAGTGAACAGTGCTTCTTCGGCGACACTCTTCGGCGAGGTGGTGGGATAAAACTCTGCTGATACTTATTTCGAATTGAATGAGTTACGTTAACCGAAGAAGTTTTCCGTAATTGTTTGCACCATCGAAATCAAAACACTAATTTTGTGCAAAATTTTGTAGAATGAATAAACTTTGAAAAATGACTGATTTACTGATTATTAAGTTCAGTATCTTCCATAACTTCTAAACTTCTAAAATATATTTCAAACTAAAACAAAAATCTATGTGGTTAATTGATTCCTCTATCGGGCGAAAGCTTATTATGAGTATCACGGGAACTTTTCTCGTGTTATTTTTGCTGTTTCACAGCATCATGAATATCGTGGTGATTATTTCGCCGACAGGATATAACACAATCTGTACATTTTTGGGAGCAAACTGGTATGCAATTGTCGGTTCAGGCGTTCTGGCAGGTGGTTTTGTTATTCACATTTTGTACGCTTTATTTCTGTCGTATCAAAACTTGTGTGCTCGTGGAAAAGTAGCTTATGCGGTAAATAAAAATCAAAAAAGTGTGGATTGGGCATCACAAAACATGTTGATATTGGGTACTATAGTTTTTGGGTTTTTGGCATTGCACTTGTATAACTTTTGGTTCAAAATGCAATTTGCCGAATTAACAGGAAATCATGCTCACATGTTTGCTGCTGCCAATGGAGCCGCCTACGTGAAAAATTTATTTAGTAACTGGATTTATTGTGTGATTTACATTATTTGGCTTTCTGCATTGTGGTTTCACCTTACGCATGGTGTTTGGAGCGCTTTGCAATCTTTGGGTTTGAACAATAAAACTTGGTTGCCACGTGTAAAAGTGATCGCTAATGTGATTTCAACCATAGTAATATTGATGTTTATGTCAATTCCGGTGTATTACTTACTTGGTTTTAAATAATAAATTGTAACTCATAAAATAGTAAATATTATTATGGCAAAGAAAGTAGAATCTACTTCGGTAGACGCAACTAAAATAGATGCCCGGATTCCGGAAGGACCATTAGCTGAAAAATGGAGTAATTATAAAGCGCATCAAAAATTGGTAAATCCTTCCAATAAACGTCGTCTCGATGTTATTGTGGTTGGAACAGGTTTGGCGGGAGCTTCGGCCGCAGCGTCGATGGCTGAAATGGGTTTCAATGTGTTGAACTTTTGTATTCAGGATTCACCTCGTCGTGCACATTCCATTGCTGCACAAGGTGGTATCAACGCAGCTAAAAATTATCAAAACGATGGTGATTCGGTTTACCGCCTTTTCTATGATACTATCAAAGGTGGTGACTACCGCTCTCGCGAGGCTAATGTATATCGTTTGGCCGAAGTATCGAATGGCATTATCGACCAATGTGTGGCTCAGGGAGTTCCTTTTGCCCGCGAATACGGAGGTTTATTGGATAACCGTTCGTTTGGTGGTGCGCAGGTTTCACGTACTTTTTATGCAAAAGGACAAACAGGCCAACAATTATTGCTTGGAGCTTATTCAGCATTAAGCCGTCAGATTGGTAAAGGCGCTGTAAAATTATATTCGCGCTACGAAATGTTGGATGTGGTAGTCATTGATGGCCGCGCTCGCGGAATTATTACCCGAAATTTGACTTCCGGTAAGATTGAACGTTTCTTTGCACATGCTGTAGTAGTTGGTTCGGGAGGATACGGAAATACTTTCTTTCTCTCTACCAATGCAATGGCTTCAAACGGTTCGGCATTGGTTCAAATGTACAAGAAAGGAGCTTATTTTGCAAATCCTGCTTATGCTCAAATTCATCCTACATGCATTCCTGTTCATGGCGACTACCAATCGAAATTGACTTTGATGTCTGAATCGCTTCGTAACGATGGTCGTATTTGGGTTCCAAAGAGTAAAGAAGATGCGGAAGCTATCCGTGCCGGAAAGAAAAAAGCAACTGATTTGACCGAAGATCAACGCGATTATTATCTGGAACGTCGTTATCCCGCTTTCGGTAACTTAGTGCCTCGCGATGTGGCTTCACGTGCTGCCAAAGAACGTTGTGATGCCGGTTTTGGAGTTGGAAATACCGGTTTAGCCGTTTATCTCGATTTTTCCGAAGCAATCAATCGTCTCAGCGAAAACGTAATTCGTGAACGTTACGGTAACCTTTTCCAAATGTACGAAAAAATTGTTGATGAAAATCCATACAAAAATCCGATGATGATTTATCCTGCGATGCATTACTGCATGGGTGGAATCTGGGTTGATTATGAATTACAAACTTCGGTTAAAGGTCTGTTCTGTATTGGTGAAGCTAATTTTTCCGATCACGGAGCTAACCGCCTTGGAGCTTCGGCATTGATGCAAGGTTTGGCTGATGGATATTTCGTATTGCCATACACTATTCAGAATTATTTAGCTGATCAGATTCAGATTCCCCGAATGAGTACTGATTTGTCTGAATTTGAAGAAGCTGAAAAAGCTATTCATACAAAAATTGAAAAAATAATGAAAATTCAGGGTGATAAATCAGTGGATTCTATTCACCGTGAATTGGGTTTAATCATGTGGGATTTTGTTGGAATGGGGCGTAACAAAGCCGGTTTGGAAACTGCGTTGGAAAAAATAAAAGCAGTACGGCATGAATTCTGGACAAAAGTGTATGTGCCGGGTGTTAGTTCCGATTTGAATGCTGAACTTGAAAAAGCACTACGAGTAGCTGATTTTATCGAAATTGGAGAATTGATGGCACGTGATGCGTTGATGCGCGAAGAATCGTGTGGTGGTCACTTCCGCGAAGAATATCAGACTCCTGAAGGTGAAGCATTACGTAATGACGAAGATTTCTCGTTTGCTTCGTGCTGGAAATTCAAAGGTGAAGGTGAAGAACCTGAATTGCTGAAAGAACCTCTTGATTATGAGTTTATCCACCGTCAACAACGTAATTATAAAGCGTAAATTGTAACAATTAGAATCATGGAAAAAAGTATAAATATTACGCTAAAAATATGGCGTCAAGCTGGTCCAAAAGTTAAAGGTGAATTCGAAACTTATAAACTGGACAACATATCTACCGACAGTTCTTTTCTTGAAATGTTGGATGTTTTAAATGAAAAATTAATAAAAGAGCGAAAAGAACCAATTGCCTTTGACCATGATTGTCGTGAAGGTATTTGCGGTATGTGTAGTTTGTATATCAATGGTCATCCTCATGGACTTGACGGCGAAACTACTACTTGCCAGCTTCACATGCGTCGTTTCAAAGATGGTGAAACAATTACTGTTGAACCTTGGCGCTCTGCTGCATTTCCTGTCATCAAGGATTTGATGGTGGATCGTGGAGCTTTCGATAAAATTATTCAAGCCGGTGGTTTTGTTTCAGTAAATACAGGCGGAGTACCTGATGGCAACGCTATTCCTATTCCGAAAATATATGCAGATGAAGCAATGGATGCTGCGTCTTGTATTGGTTGTGGTGCTTGCGTTGCTGCTTGTAAAAACGGTTCGGCTATGTTGTTCGTAGCGGCTAAAGTAAGTCAGTTGGCATTGCTCCCGCAAGGAAAAGTAGAAGCATCTCACCGTGCTAAATTAATGGTAGCTAAAATGGACGAACTTGGTTTTGGTAACTGTACAAACACACAGGCTTGTGAAGCCGAATGTCCGAAAGCAATTTCTATTTCGCACATTGCCCGCTTGAACCGCGAATTCTTGAGCGCAAAATTTAAAGATTAATCGTCTGAAATTGAATGAAATATAAAGACCGCATCGGATTACGAAGCGGTCTTTTTGTGTTTATAAAACTTAGTTGTCGTTTTATAAAGAGTAATTTACAATTAATTGATTTTTAGCATCTTTTTAACCAGCTCAGGAATTTCAACCGGCCTGTAAGCTACAGGAACTCCTACACTTTCGAAAGCGGCTATTTTTTCTTCAGCAGTTCCGCTTCCACTCGAAATAATGGCTCCGGCATGTCCCATGCGTTTTCCCGGAGGAGCTGATTGTCCGGCAATAAAGGCAACTACCGGTTTGGTAATGTGTTCTTTAATATATTGAGCAGCACGTTCTTCGGCATCGCCACCAATTTCACCAATCAAAACAATCGCATCTGTTTCAGGATCATCCTCAAACATCTGAAGTAATTCCTGATAATACAATCCTGCAACCGGATCACCGCCAATTCCCACGCAAGTACTTTGACCAAGACCATTGGTAGTTAATTGATTTACCATTTCGTAGGTAAGTGTGCCGCTTCGGCTCATTAAACCGACATTTCCTTTTAGAAAAATATTTCCGGGTAGAATACCAACTAATGCTTCACCGGGTGTGATAAGTCCGGGACAATTTGAACCAATTAGTTTGGTTCCGTTTTTCTTCAGATAAGGCATTACTTTTACCATGTCCAGCGTAGGTACTCCTTCTGAAATGGCAACCACCAATTCGATTCCTGCTTCTGAAGCTTCGAGAATGGCATCGGCAGCTAATAGAGCAGGAACAAAAATAATGGAAGTATTTGCTCCGGTTGTTTTCACTGCTTCTTCTACTGTATTAAAAACGGGAATGCCATCAACGTTCTGTCCACCTTTTCCGGGTGAAACCCCGCCTACCACATTTGTTCCGTATTCTTTCATTTTGCCGGCGTGAAAACTTCCATCACGTCCTGTAATTCCCTGTACAAGTAATCTCGTATTTTTATTAACTAGTATGCTCATTTTTGTGTTTTTTATTGGTTAATTGGTTAAGAACAAAGACTAATTGCCATTTTAGCGGCTTCAGACATTGTATTCACTTCCGGCAAATTCAGTTCTTTCAGTATTTCCAAACCCTCTTTGGAGTTAGTTCCTGCCAATCGAACAACAATTGGAATATCAATTTTCATTTGTTTCAAGACTGTCACAAGTCCACGTGCCACATCGTCGCAACGGGTAATTCCCCCAAAAATATTGATCATTACCACTTTCACATTTTTGTCTGAAAGCAACAAATTCATAGCGTCAATTACTTTTTGTGGATTAGAGCTACCACCAATATCGAGGAAATTAGCTGGCGAACCGCCAAACAATTTAATCAAATCCATAGTTGCCATTGCCAATCCGGCTCCATTAACCATGCAACCGATAGAACCATCAAGTCGAATATAAGTCAATCCCTTTTCTCTTGCATCAATTTCTTTGATTTCGTCTTCGGTGGGTTCGAGTAAGGCATTTATTTCGTTTTGGCGGAAAAGCGCGTTGTCGTCAAAATTCATTTTGCCATCCAATGCCAATAATTTCCCTTCTTCTGTCAGTACCAACGGATTGATTTCAACTAATGAAGCATCAGTATCTAAAAAGATTTTATATAGTTTCTGGAATAAATCGGCTGCTTGTTTTACCAAAGAAAAATCACTAAAAAGAGCAAATCCTATCTTTCGTGCCAAAAATGGAGTCATACCCAAGTCCGGATCGATCGGGAATTTAAGAATGGCATCCGGATTGTCTTTGGCTACTTCCTCAATTTCAACTCCACCTTCGCGGCTTGCCATTAAAATCACCGATTTTGTATTGCGGTCGATGGTTAATCCAACATAAAATTCGGAATTAAACTTCACACCCTGAGCCACTAACACTTTTTCAACTGTATATCCTTTAATGTCCATACCTAAAATTTGATTCGCAGCTTCGCGAGCAGCATCAAGTGTTCTGGCCAACTTAACGCCTCCGGCTTTGCCGCGTCCTCCGGTCAATACCTGTGCTTTAACAACCACAGGTAGTCCTAACTTCTTAGTTGCTGCGCAAACTTCATCAGCTGAGTAACATACAACCTCCCGTGTCACCGGAATGGAGTATCGAGAAAAAATCTCTTTCGATTGATATTCGTGAATCTTCATGAAATAATATTTATAATTTAATTTACTTTATTTTGATTGAAGGATACAATTCATAATATTTTGAAGCCCAAACTTACTATTTTTTTATAAAAAACTACCACCTTCCACTTTTTAATTAAAAATTGTTTGCACTAATTATGATTTTTCGTACAGAATCTTTTAAAAATTCGCTTTAATAAAAATGGTTTCTGTTTTTAAAGTTCCTCTGAAAAACTATAAATATGCAAATTCAAGAAAAGTAAAAGGACTTTTTGTCTTTTCAAGCAAAATAAGTACATTTGCCTATCAATAATGTTATACAAAACTATGCGCATTCTCATTTCCACCCGGTTACTAACTGAAGGATTTTCTGACTTAACCGAACATTTTGAAGTCGTTTTTCCGGATAAAGATTTTTTTTCGAAAGAAGAAGTTATGAGCATGTTATCCGGATTCGATGCGTTTGTACCTACTTTTCAGTTTAAGGTTGACAAAGATGTGATAGATGCTGCGGGAAATTTAAAGATAATTGCCAATTATGGTGTTGGTTACAACAATATCGATGTTGAATATGCTTCAAAAAAAGGAATTGTAGTAACAAATACTCCTGATCCGGTAATAGAACCTACTGCAGAACAGGCATTTGCTTTGATGCTGGCGGCTGCACGCAGAATTGCTGAGTGCGACCGAAAAATGCGCATCCCGAAAGGATTAAAATGGGGTGTGATGCAAAATCTCGGTCAGTCGCTTTATGGTAAAACGCTAGGAATAGTTGGCATGGGACGAATCGGACAAGCTTTGGCACGTAGGGCATTGGCAAGTGGCATGAGAATCGTTTATTTTAATCGAACACGGTTAAGTACAGAATTGGAATCCAATTATCAGGCTCAACGAATGGAGCTGGATGACTTATTGAAAGTCAGCGATGTGATTTCACTACATACTCCGTTAACAGAGGAAACATATCATTTAATCAATCGAAGTCGTTTACAAAAAATGAACCCAACTGCCATTTTGGTGAATACGGCACGTGGACCGGTGATAGATGAATCGGCATTAATTGAAGCATTGCAAAAAGGTTGGATAAATTCAGCAGCACTGGATGTTTATGAAAATGAACCGGAAATAAGTCCTGAATTGTTTAAACTCGATAATGTAGTTTTGGCTCCTCACAACGGAACGGCAACAATTGATGCCAGAAATGATATGAGTCGGTTTGTTTCTCAGAATATTATTCGTTTCTTTGCCGGACGAACCGACATCACAAGAGTAAATTAGAGAAATTACCATTAAACCATTGCCTTTTATTTTAGTCAATTAGAATGGGGAAAATTTTGAATAAGCTTAGCACACAAAATTAAGCATGAATCCATCCGAAGAGGAATTATTACTTCAACTAAGTCAGCCACGTAGCCGAAGTGCAGCATTTTCGGTGGTGGTTCGCAGCTATCAGGAACGGCTTTATTGGCACATCCGAAAAATGGTGCTTTCGCATGAAGATGCAAATGATGTGTTGCAAAATACATTTATGAAAGCATGGAATGGCTTAGAAGGTTTCAGAGGTGATTCTCAGATTTCGACCTGGCTTTATCGAATTTCCACCAATGAAACGTTAACTTTTCTGTCAAATAAACGAATGAGAAGTCAGAATTCTATTGATGAAGTTGAAGAAGTGTTACTTCAAAATCTACGTGCGGATAATTACTTTAATGGAAACGATTTACAACTGAAATTACAAAAAGCAATTTTAACTTTACCGGAGAAACAGCGATTGGTCTTTAATATGAAATATTTTGACGATATAACGTATGACGAAATGGAAACAATTCTTGGAACTTCGGTTGGAGCACTCAAAGCTTCTTATCACTATGCCGTAAAAAAGATTGAGAAATATTTTGAAGACTATGAATAGTAGTCTTGAGCAAATAATTAGATTTACAGGATCGTTAATTATTAAATTGAATTAAACCAAAACACGAATAATCAGTCAAACTAAATGTATGAAAAATAAAAGAAACATATCACTAGAAGAAATCGGTAAGGGATTGCCATTCAGTGTCCCTGAAAATTATTTCGATCAATTTGCTATTCAAATAGACAGGCAAATTGGTTATGCAAATTCGTATCGGAAGATTTTGAAACCCTGGATGTATATGGCAGCCATGTTTGTTGGAATTTTTATAGTCGGAGGAGTTTTTTATTCTTCAAATCAAGTTAAAACTGCCAAAAACAGTGAAAATTATGAATCGTATATACTTTCGCAAGTTGACGAAACATCCGTGATGGATTATTACGTAAATGAAACCACGAAATAATCAACAAATAATCACGATTTAAATTCAAAATGCAGTTAAATATCATAGCCTTATGAAAAATATGAAACAAAAAATTATATTTATATTGGTTTTCATTAGTTCTGCACTTTGTGCTCAGGAAAATCAATCCTTTCCGAAAGTAGAAGAAATGCATAATCGGAAATGGCAATTTCTGGTTGAAAAAGTACAATTAAATCCAAAAGAAATTGACGCGGTTCAACCGGTTTTTATGGAATATGAAAAGGCTCTTTGGAATTCACATGTTAAAAACGGTGAATTTTTCAAATTGATAAAAAACAAACGAGATAATGCGAATATCAATTATTCTGAAATTAACGACCACTTTGCCGAAATTGAACTTACTCAAGCTCAACTTTTTAAAAGTTATCATTTAAAACTCCGAAAAATACTTCCTCCCGAAACATTATTTAAATATTACAAAGCAGAACGTGAATTTAAGCGGAAATTATTGCAAAATTTGCAAAATGGTCCACAACACGGGAAACGATTTCAAAACTCTGAATTTAATTAACTTTTTAGCTTTTGCCCAAAAAGGGTTGGATTGAACCAAAAATATATTATCTTTGCACACCGAAAAACAGGGTACTTTGGCCGAGTGGCTAGGCGCCGGTCTGCAAAACCGTATACGGCGGTTCGAATCCGCCAAGTACCTCAACAAACCTTTTTAGTACTGTCATATTGATTGACATCTAAAAAGGTTTTCTTTTTGTTTCAATCGTTTGCATAAATTATTTATTGTATTTTTCATCATAATCTTTTGATAGAAAATTATATAATTAAATTTGTAACCAAATATTTATGAAAAAGATTATGAAAATACAATTCAGCATTCATTATAAAACCCAATGGGGTCAGTCGTTGGTACTTTTTTTACACACTTCACGTGACACATTCGAAAGTTTAATAATGGATTGTAACGAAAAATTTGAATGGAGAACTGAAGTATCTGTCGATTCTAAAACTTCGTCCATCTTATATCAATATTCTGTATTAAATGCTGATAAATCTTCATTTTATGAATATGGCGGAATCAGAGAAGTTCAGCTTTCACCTTCAACCGATAAAGTAAATATCATCGATAATTGGCGTAATTCGTACGGTGACAGCCCGTTTATAACCGCAGCCTTTAAAGATTGTTTTTTCAAAAGATCTAAAAAAGAAATAATTGAAGCGAAGCTAACCGACAATTTAATCCTTCGAATTAATTGTCCGCAAATGGAGCCAAACCGACATTTTGCAATAGTTGGAAATCAGGATGCGTTAGGGAATTGGGATGTCTCACGCAAAGTAAATCTGGATGATTCACGATTTCCGATTTGGAGCATTTCACTCGATTCCAGTAAATTCAAATTTCCGCTTGAATATAAATATTTGATTGTTGATACTGCAACAGATGAAGTTCTTGCATGGGGAGGCGGACCAAACCGATTAGTAGGAAATATAGACAAACAGGCACTTACAGTTGTAACTGACGAACATTTTATTCGAACTATCCCATCATGGAAAGGTGTAGGTGTTGCCATCCCGGTATTTTCACTTCGTAGTGAAGATGGTTTTGGAATCGGAGAATTTAACGATTTAAAGAAAATGGTGGATTGGGCAAAGAAAACCGACCAGGATATCATTCAGACATTACCCATTAACGACACTATTTTATTTCATACTAATTACGATTCATATCCTTACAATGCTGTTTCGGTATATGCCTTGCACCCTATTTACCTGCATTTGGAGAGCGTTGGAAAATTGAAAACAAAGAAACAAAAGGATTATTTTGAGACAAAAAAAAAGGAATTGAATGCCAAAACTTTTTCTGATTATCAAAATGTGATGCATGTAAAATGGGAATATTTTAAAGCCGTTTATCCACACGAAAGCCCAGCTATTTTTGCATCCGGAGATTACAAGAGTTTTTTTAAAGCCAACAAGGAATGGTTAGTTCCTTATGCTGCTTTTTCCTATTTACGCGATTTAAACGGAACTCCCGAATTTAATAAATGGGAAAAATTCAAGTCATACAATAAGTCGGAGATTATAGATTTTTCATCGTCAAATAAACCTCATTATCAAGAAATTGCAATCTATTATTTTTTGCAATATCATTTGCATAAACAATTAGTTGAAGTACATGACTACGCTCGTTCCAACGGCATTGCCATTAAAGGCGATATCCCGATTGGCGTAAGTCCGCGAAGCGTGGATGCCTGGGTTGAACCGGATTTGTTTAATATAAACGTTCAGGCAGGTGCCCCCCCCGATGATTTCTCGGCTACAGGACAGAATTGGGGTTTTCCTACTTACAATTGGGAATCAATGGAAAAAGATGGTTATCAATGGTGGCGAAAGCGCTTCCAGAAGTTAGCCGAATATTTTGATGCGTATCGGATTGACCATATTTTGGGATTCTTCCGAATTTGGGAAATTCCGATTGATGCCGTTTGGGGTCTGACCGGAAGTTTTCATCCGGCCTTGCCATTTACTCGTAATGAACTGACAGCAAAAGGATTATGGTGGGATGAGAATCGATTTCTAAAACCGTATTTAAAAGAACATGTTTTATACGCAACATTTGGAAAATACACCGACGATGTAATTCGTGAATATTTGTTGCAGGATGGCTGGCAAAATTATAAATTTAAGCCTGAATACAATACACAAAAGAAAATTGAAGCACATTTTGCTTCGTTGGGATATAATTTCGGAACAAAAGAAGTGTTGATTCGCGATGGATTGTACATGTTGCATTGCGAAGTTCTTTTTGTTCGTGATTCACGTCATCCCGAAAGATTTCATCCACGCATTTCAATGCAGAGTTCAGCTACATTCCGCGATTTGCCTGATGAAACACGTCGATTGTTAGATCGGATTTATATCGATTATTTTTATCACCGTCATACTGAATTTTGGAAACAACAGGCTTTGAAAAAATTACCGGCTTTTATTTCCTCAACGAATATGCTTGTTTGCGGAGAAGATTTAGGTATGGTGCCCGATTCAGTCCCAGAGGTGATGAATGCTTTGGAAATACTGAGCCTTGAGATACAACGAATGCCAAAAAAAATGAATACAGAATTTGCAATGCCATCCGAAGCACCTTATCGTTCTGTTTGTACAACTGGAACTCATGATATGAACCCAATCAGGGCGTGGTGGGAAGAAGATACTGCTTTGACACAACGATTTTACAATCGGGTATTAGCAATGCAAGGTCCTTCACCAGTAGAATGTCAAACGTGGATTGTGGAACGAATTATTCAGCAACATTTAGAATCAAAAGCCATGCTGATTATTTTCCCATGGCAAGACTGGATTGCGCTTGATGCAGGTTTACGGCACGAACATCCTTTTGCCGAACGGATTAATGTGCCAAGTAATCCCCGAAATTTTTGGTGTTACCGGATGCATATTACACTGGAACAACTTTTGACTGAAGACCGATTCAATGATAAAGTAAAAGAAATGATTTCAAAATCAGGAAGATGAATACAGTTATCAGTTAACAGTAATCAGTTGAAAAATTATCAACCCAACGGTTTCATAACTAAACAATTAAATAACAAAAAATGAGCGATCAACGATATAATTTAAGAGGCGTTTCGGCATCGAAAGAAGATGTTCATAATGCAATTCAACACATGGACAAAGGATTGTATCCAAAGGCTTTTTGTAAAATCATACCTGATTTTTTGGGGAATGATCCTGACTATTGTAACATTATGCATGCAGATGGTGCCGGTACAAAATCTTCATTGGCTTATGTTTACTGGAAAGAAACCGGAGACATATCCGTTTGGAAAGGAATTGCACAAGATGCTTTGATTATGAACATTGATGATTTACTATGTGTTGGCGCAACGGATAATATTTTGCTTTCTTCAACCATTGGCAGAAATAAAAATCTTATTCCGGGTGAAGTGATTTCGGCGATAATTAATGGCACGAATGATTTGGTAGAAGAACTTGCTGAAATGGGCGTGAACATTTATCCAACCGGCGGTGAAACCGCTGACGTGGGCGATTTGGTTCGCACAATAATCGTAGACAGCACCGTTACCTGCCGTATGAAACGGGCTGATGTAATTGATAATGCAAAAATTAAAGCCGGAGATGTCATTGTAGGACTTTCCTCTTCCGGTCAGGCGACGTATGAGAAAGAATATAACGGTGGCATGGGAAGCAACGGCCTGACTTCCGCCCGCCATGATGTTTTTGCCAATTATCTGGCTGTCAAATATCCCGAAAGTTATAATCCTGAAATTCCTCAAGATTTGGCTTATTCTGGTTCTTGTAAATTGACTGACGAAATTGGAGGGTTAGGAATCGATGCCGGAAAACTGGTTCTATCACCCACACGAACTTATGCTCCGGTGGTGAAAATGCTATTATCAGAACTTCGTCCGCATATTCACGGTATGGTGCATTGTTCGGGTGGTGCACAAACTAAAATTCTACACTTTATTGATAACCTGAAAATAGTAAAAAACAACCTTTTCCCTGTACCACTACTTTTCCAACTAATTCAGAAAGAATCGGAAACTGACTGGAAGGAAATGTATCAGGTTTTCAACATGGGTCACCGATTGGAAATATATTTGCCTGCAGAATATGCCCAACAGGTTATTGAAATCTCAAAATCGTTTAATATTGATGCTCAAATTGTGGGATATTGCGAAGTATCCGATAAAAAGGAGTTGCTGATTGAAAGTGAGTTTGGAAAGTTTGAATATTAGGAATTTGTAATTGGATTAATAACTTATCAACGATTTTTTTATTACCATCTCACCAATTTTTTTCTTAAAGAGATTCTACCTATAGTAAGAATATACAAGCTTACTAATGGAAGTAAAATATCAAAAATGGGTAATGTCAATACATATTTTCGTCCTCCAAAATGTTTGGAAGAAGCGTTTAAAATGGATAATTGTACAATAAACCGAATTAAAAATAAAACTCCGGCGGCAATTTGCGTTATTACATTTCCAAAAATAATTACCATGATTAAAGTCAGGTAAAAAAGCCCACGAGTTATTGGTTCAACCGACAATCTTAATTTGCTGGAACTTTTGTAAAAAGATGATACCGACAAATGGCGTTCTTTCTGATAAAGCCAACCTTTAAATGTGGTATTAGGTTCCGACCAGGTAATGCTGTCGGGAGCAATTTCTACGCGTGAATTCCAAGGTGTACTGGCTTTATTTACAAGTAAATCATCGTCACCCGAACTGAGATGTAAAGTGGATGCAAATCCTTTGTGTGCAAAGAAAGTTTCTTTCCGATAAGCCAGATTCCGTCCGACACCCATGTACGGTTTACGCGCAGTAGCCATTCCCATATATTGCAAGGCAATGAATAATGTATCGTAGGTTATGAGTCGGTTTAAGAATCCTTTTTTCTGAAAATATGCACCATATCCTAAAACAAAATCAGTTTCGCGGGTAAAGTTTCGAGTCATTCGGGCTATCCACATTTTGTCTTTGGGCATGCAATCGGCATCCGTAAAAAGCAATAATTCGTTTTTTGCAGCTTTAATGCCCAAAGTTAACCCTAACTTTTTTGTACTAAGATTATTGGCACCAACCGGAACAAAAGTTGTACGTAAATTTGGGTATTCAACACATAAATCACCAAGCAGAATTTCTGTTTCGTCAGTCGAACCGTCATTGATTACAATTACCTCAAAGTCAGGGTAGTCCTGCAGCAATACGAAAGGAAGAAATTTTCGCAGATTATCAGCTTCGTCTTTGGCACAAATAATAACGGAAACGGGTGGTTGTTCTGCGATAAAAGAAAATTTTCCTTTCTTTATTTTCGTACGGATATGCAAAACTCCGTTGATGTATCTAAAATAATAGTACAATTGGTAAATAAATGCGATGAGGAAAATTCCGAACAGAATCAGTTCTAATAGTGAAAAAGAAAAAACGTAAATTTTCATGTTTTGGCAGTTATCAGTAAACATTTATCAGTGAGCGAGTTCGTCGGAAGTATATGCTTTTGGTAATTTGCGTAAGTTATATTGCGAAGCCATAATTTCACCATAAGCCCCGGCCGAACGCAAGGCAATTAAATCGCCACGTTTAGTTTGATTCATGACAAATCCTTTGGCAAAAGTATCGGCCGATTCACAAATAGGACCTACCACGTCATACGGTTCAACCGCTAAATCAGAACTTAAATTTTCGATATGATGGTATGCCTGATACAAAGCTGGGCGAATTAAATCGGTAAAACCGGCATCCAGAATGGCAAATTTTTTCGAACTTCCTTGTTTTACGTACAAAACTCTGGAAATCAAACTACCGCATTGAGCCACAACCGCACGACCCAATTCGAAATGAAGTGTTTGGTTGGGTTGCAACTGCAGATGATCACGGAAAATATTGAAATATGCTTGAAAATCAGGAATCGGGAAATGATTCGGATGTTCGTAATTGATTCCTAAACCGCCACCCACATTGATATGTTCAAGTTTTACGCTATGAGACAAGAAATATTCCTGTAACTCGTTTACCCGCACACACAAACCCTGAAATGAAGTTAGATCGGTAATTTGTGAACCAATATGAAAGTGAATTCCAATCAGTTTTACATTTGGTAAAGTCGGAAACAAATCAATTAAATGATCCAAATCCGACATGTTGATTCCAAACTTGTTTTCGCTTAATCCGGTTGTAATATAATGATGCGTATGAGCACTTACATTCGGATTAATTCGTAGAGCCACATGTGCGATTTTTCCTTTTGCCGAAGCCAGTTCATTGATAACTTCGAGTTCGGGAACAGATTCCACGTTGAAACAGAAAATGTCGTTGTACAGGCCAAGATTTATTTCCCAATCGGCTTTTCCCACACCGGCAAAAACGATTTTGGAAGGAGAAATCCCGGCATCGATGGCAGCCTGAACTTCGCCACCACTCACACAATCGGCTCCAAGTCCGGCATCTTTGATGACAGCCAACACACTTGGGTTAACGTTGGCTTTCATGGCATAATGCACATAAAAATCAGTTTTTTTTGTCTCTGATTTTATTTCTACCAACGTTTTGCGCAGCACATCCAAATCGTAATAATAAAATGGAGTTTGTATTTCGTTGAATTTATTTACAGGGAATTTTCCTTTAATCATAATATTTCAGTTATCAATAGATAGTTTTCAGTAAACAGTTAGCTTCGTGTTCAACTTCAACTAACAGGCAGCCACTAATTGTTAATTTTTAATTGAAAAGTGCATGACTCAAAGCGTTCAGAGCACGTTTTTTATCTTCGGCTTTAATCAGAAACGAAATGTTGTAATTACTTCCTCCGTACGAAATCATTCGAACAGGAATTTCACTCATTGCACCTACTACTTTTGCCTGAAATCCTACATTTTCGAATGGCATGTCACCTACTACACATATTATAACCATTTCTTTATCAACGGTAACGGTTCCGAATTTTTTTAAATCATTTACTATTTCGTCAAGCCGTTTTAAGTTATCGATGGAAACCGACACACCCACTTCCGAAGTAGTAATCATGTCGATGGGTGTTTGGTACGATTCGAAAATCTCAAACACTTTACGTAAGAACCCGTGTGCCAGTAACATACGCCCAGATTTGATTTTGATGGCTGTAATGCCATCTTTTGCAGCGACGGCTTCAATTTTTCCTTTTTTACTTTTGGTAGAAATCAGAGTGCCCGGAGCTTTTGGCTCCATCGTATTCAGCAAACGAACCGGAATATTGGCCAGTTTTGCAGGGAGGATACAGGTTGGGTGGAGAATTTTTGCACCAAAATAAGCCAGCTCGGCTGCTTCTTCAAAATGTAAAACAGGAACTGGTTTTGTGCCTTCTACAAAACGTGGATCGTTGTTATGCATTCCGTCAATATCAGTCCATATTTGAATTTCGTCAGCACTTACAGCCGCACCAATCAACGAAGCAGTATAATCGCTGCCACCTCGTTGCAGGTTGTCAATTTCACCATAAAAATTGCGGCAGATAAAACCCTGCGTTATATAAATCATTTTATCGGGTTGTGCAGCAAGTTGTTTCGCCAGATTTTCAGCAATAAAGGCAGTATCCGGTTCCGCATTTTTGTCAATACGCATAAATTCGAGTGCTGGCAGAAGAGTACTGTTTTCACCAACCTCTTGTAAATAAAGCTGGAACATGGCTGCGGAAAGCAATTCGCCCTGAGCCAATATGGCTTTTTCTTCGAATAATGTAAAAACAGATTTTGAAAAAGTACGCAGATATTCGAAAATGTTTTTTAAATTCAATTTTGCTTCCGATTTGTATTCAACCGTTGAATATAAATCATCCACTACATCAAAATATTTTTGTTGCAACACATTGATTTTTTCTAAAGCGCCTGAGATATTATTTTTATAAAAATAATCGGATATTTCTATCAAATTGTTGGTTGTTCCCGACATAGCCGATAAAACCACAATTTTTTGATCACCATCGCAAATCAGTTTAGCAACGTTTTTCATACGAGCCGCTGAACCTACCGACGTTCCTCCGAATTTTAATACTTTCATTTTCGTGTTATATTGTAAATTGATAAAATAAAATTAGTCACAAAAGTAATATTTTTTTCTCAATAAATATCCATTTGCTATTTCGACAATTTACTTTACATTTGCAAAAAAATGCATTCCGAACATGAGAAAAAGGATAATTTCACTATTATTGTCAATTTTCTGCATAAGTATGCTCACTTATGGCGTTGACGCTTGGATTCGAATAAACCAACTGGGTTATTAATTGACCTGTCAAAAGCCGGATACGATTTTGTGGATTTATACCAGGCAACCGATGTCATTGGCAGAAATAAAAATAATGACCGATAAAAAACAAGAAAGGAAGAACTAAATTGTTCTTCCTTTTTAAGTGCATTTTAGTATGGGTGGAGAACGGGGCTCGAACCCGCGACCTTCTGAACCACAATCAGACGCTCTAACCAACTGAGCTACGACCACCATGTTTTGCGAGTGCAAAGATAATACAGCAATTGATTTTGTGCAACTGTTTTTTTTTGAAAAATCGTTTGATTTTTACAACCGATTAATAACCAAAGCTTAAAGCCTGAAAGTAAATGAAATTTCATATGATAAACCCCGAACTAGATCGTCAAATATCTGATATCCGACTTAAAATCCACCTTTCGATGAATGGAAAAGTATCGGATCAGATGACCAAAAGCGGAATTATTTACAAAAAAAACTTTGGTGTTTCTATTCCACGGCTGAAAGAAATTTCCAAATCTTACATTCCAAATCACGATTTAGTACAACGATTATGGAACCTTCAGATTCGGGAAACCATGATTTTAGCTACTTTACTGCAACCCATAGATAAATTTACTCCTGAGATTGCTCAAAATTGGGTTGAAAGTTTTAATCAGGTTGAAATTGTGGAACAAGCCTGTATGAATTTATTTTGTAAACTTCCGTTTGCTAATTCTCTTTGTTTAACATGGATTAAAAGCAAAAAAATCTGGATACAGATTACTGGTTTTATGCTAGCAGCTCGGTTAGTTCTACAACTAAATCAACCCGAAATGAAAGCTATTATTGATAAAGCATATCTGTCTTCAAAAACTGACAATTTTCATCTTTATAAAGCCATCGCTGTTTGTTTGAGCTGTTTTTGTCAAAAAAACAAAGAAATTGCGACTTACATTTTAGAAGAAATAAATGTATTTCATACATCAACCAGTATCGGACAGCAATATATTTTGAATGAAGTGAAAGAGGAAATATTATTTTTGAATATTTTATAGCAATAAATAATGTAAAAGTTGTATTTTTGTTGGTCACTTTAAAAACCATGAAAGAAGAAGTTTCATTCGAATCAGTCAAAGAGATTTTCACCGAATATCTCGTAAAGCAGAAACATCGCAAAACGCCGGAGCGATATGCAATTCTGGAACGCATTAATGCTTTTGACGGACATTTTAATGCCGAAGTTCTATTCAATTTGATGCAGAAAGATTATCGTGTCAGTCTGGCAACAGTTTATAATACACTTGAACTATTACTGGATTGTAAGTTAATTATTAAACATCAGATTAACGGGCAGTATGCGCAGTATGAAAAAATGTTTGGAAATAATACTCACAATCATTTGATCTGCACAAACTGTGGTAAAGTGAAGGAATTTTCGGACAAACAATTGCGAATTTCCATTCAAACGCGCAAATTTGCACATTTTTATTCGTCACATTATTCGCTGTATTTATATGGTTTATGTAACAAATGTAAGGCGTTATTAAAATATTCATAATTTTATTAACAATTAGAAAGAGTATCTCCAAAATATTATTTAGATAAATGAAAGTAGATGTTTTGTTAGGTCTCCAATGGGGAGATGAAGGAAAAGGAAAAGTTGTTGATGTACTCACCCCCGATTACGATCTGATCACACGTTTTCAAGGTGGACCAAATGCCGGTCATACATTGGAATTTGAAGGTAAAAAATTTGTACTACGCTCCATTCCTTCCGGAATTTTTCAAGGCGACAAAATTAATGTAATTGGTAATGGGGTAGTTCTCGACCCTGCCTTATTTAAAGCCGAAGTTGAGGCATTAGAAGTATCAGGTCATCCACTTACCGAACGCTTGAAAATTTCTAAAAAAGCACACTTAATTCTCCCGACACACCGATTGCTCGATGCAACTTACGAATCGGCCAAAGGTAGTGGAAAAATAGGTACAACCGGCAAAGGAATCGGGCCAACATATACTGATAAAGTGAGTCGCAATGGCGTTCGCGTAGGTGATATTCTCCATAATTTCGAAGAAAAATACAACATTGCCATTACTCGTCATAAAGAAATTCTGAAACAATATAATTTTGAATATGATTTGCCGGAACTTGAAAAAAACTGGTTTGAAGGCATTGAATGTATCAAACAGTTTGAACTAATTGACAGCGAATATTTTATAAACGATGCTATCAAAAGCGGGAAAAAAGTATTAGCCGAAGGTGCGCAAGGAACCATGCTTGATATTGACTTTGGTTCTTATCCTTTTGTAACTTCATCGAATACCATTTGTGCTGGTGCTTGTACAGGATTAGGAGTTGCACCCGGGAATATAGGACAAGTATATGGAATTTTTAAAGCTTATTGTACCCGTGTAGGCAGCGGACCTTTTCCTACAGAATTGTTCAGCGAAATAGGTGATAACATGCGCAAAATCGGGTTTGAATTTGGGTCTGTTACGGGACGACCACGCCGCTGCGGGTGGATTGATTTGGTGGCTCTGAAATATGCCGTTATGATCAACGGTGTCACACAATTAATTATGATGAAGAGCGACGTTTTGGATAGTTTTGAAACCATTAAAGCCTGCGTTGCTTATAAAATTGACGGACAAGAAGTGGAACAATTCCCTTTTGACTTAAATGATGGTGCAGAACCAATCTTTGTTGACCTTCCGGGATGGAAAACCGATATGACCAACATGCAAAGCGAAGATGAATTTCCCGAAGAATTCAATAATTATCTCAGTTTCCTTGAAGAAGAACTGGAAGTGCCGATAAAAATTGTTTCTGTTGGACCGGATCGCGCTCAAACTGTAATTAGATATCAGAATTAGTGATTGGTTGAACGGTTGATTGGTTGAAACAAACTAGCGGCTACAAACAATTAACTACCGACTATTCTGCCATTTTGTCATCTGGCAAGGATTTTGATAAAAGCAATTCACTAATAATTTAAAAACAAAAACTATGTTTATAGGATATCTTATTTTCGGCATTTTCGCCTTGATTAGCTGGCTAATTTCCAGTAATTTAAAATCAAAATTTGAACGTTATTCAAAACTTCCCATTCCCCGGGGAATGACCGGGAAAGATGTGGCTATTAAAATGCTTCGTGATAATGGGATATACGACGTACAGGTTATTTCAACCAACGGTCATCTTACTGATCATTACGATCCGTTAACAAAAACGGTAAATCTGAGCGAAAATGTTTTTTCCTCCAGCAGTGTTGCTGCCGCTGCCGTTGCCGCTCATGAATGCGGACACGCCGTGCAACATGCAATGGCTTATGCACCACTGACTTTGCGTTCAAAACTGGTTCCGGTGGTAAACTTTGCTTCCAACTGGATGCAGTGGGTTTTATTGGCAGGAATCATTTTCGTTCGTTCGTTTCCACAACTTTTACTGGCAGGAATCGTTTTATTTGCTGTGACTACTTTGTTTAGTTTTATTACTTTACCTGTAGAAATCAATGCCAGCGCACGTGCCTTGTCTTGGCTCGAAACATCAGGCATTACCAACTACGAAACTCACGATCAGGCAAAAGATGCATTGAAAACCGCTGCTTATACTTATGTGGTTGCTGCACTGGGTTCGTTAGCAGCCCTGGTTTATTACATTCTGATTTTCATGGGCGGAAGCAGAAGATAAACTAAAATTTACAAAACAAAAAAGACCATGCAATTTTATAAAACGAATTGCGCGGCCTGTTTCATTATGTTGATGTTATCGAATTCAAATCTCTTTCTTTCTCCAATTTCCTTTCAGCAAATACCAATAACCAGGTGTCCCGATTATAGTCCAATATACAAATTCTGACATCCAAACTACCGCAACTGTACTTGGATGAATGATAGCTGTATAATAAACATAACTGAGATAGAAAAAAAGAGTCAAAAATTCAATGGCAAAAGCAGTACGTGTATTACCGGTGCCTGAAACTCCATTGAAAATGATATTACCGACAGCACAAAAAATCATAGCGACAGATACAACCCTTATTACCGGAATACAGGCAAGTATCAGACCGTCATCGTCTGTATAAATTCGGGCAAAAAGTTGCGGGAAAGCGAATGTAAGCAAAAGTAATGGCACAACCATCAGCAAAACTATTCGGATTACACGCTTAATAAACGGTATAACTTCCTCTTTTCTTCCTGCGCCTATCAAGTTGCTAACCAATGTGTTAACAGAAGTTGAAAGTGCCGAACCCGGAATCATAAGCAAAATATACAAACTTCGGCCTATATTACTCACTGCCAATGGTTGTTCGCCCATTCGTTCGATAAAAATAAAGAACATAAACCAGGTAGAAATAGAGATAAAATACTGGAACATAATGAAGATGGACAGATTCAAAATGGTCAGAATGGTTTTGAGTTCCACTTTCTTAAATTCGAGAAGTCCATATAATTTCATATTTGTTCTGAAAATGGTGTGCAAAACCAGATACATGAGCGTTACCGCTTCGGCAATTACCGAAGAAATTCCGGCACCTTCTATGCCTAATTGAGGAAATCCGAAATGGCCGAAAATCAACGTGTAATCGAAAATGATATTTGTGATAGCCATTAAAACAGCAGAGGTGGTAAGAATTCGGGTTTGAGTTATACCAACATACAGTCCCCGAAAAATCACATTAATAAAAGAGAAAAAGAAGCCGTAAATCCGCCAGTTGAGATAAGCAATAGAGGCATTGTAGACATGTTCTGAACTTACAAGTAACTTCATGATATGAGGTACACCTTTCACCGAAAAACCGAAAATTATTACACTTAACAAAAAATTGAAAAGTAAACTATTGTTGAAAATTGGTCCGATTTGTGCGTAATTTTTCTCACCATTACGTCGTCCGATTAGTATTTGCGCGCCTTGGCTAAATCCAAAACCAATCATGTAAATGGCAAAGTAAAAAACACCCCCAATGGCAGATGCACCTAATTCAACTTCACCTACACGACCCAAAAAAGCCGTATTGGTTACGTTTATGATGTTCTGAGCCAAGAGTGTCAGAAATATCGGATACGTTATTTTAAATATGTTTTTGTTGGAAGTCAATCTTAATCAGAATTTCTAATGTTTTGCAAAAGTACAAAAGAGAGAGATACAAATCAACAGAAGAAAAATTAAAATTGCAAAGTCATAAAGAAACATGTTTACTTACTTTTAATTACAATTTCCTGTGATGGAATTCCTTCAACCGAAGCTTTCAATACAATATTCCCACCTTTTTTAGTGCTTTGTACAATGGCCAGACATTTTCCATAGAACAAATGGCGTTCGGGTTTTTTGAGTGAAACGTGGTCGTTTTGATCACCATTATCAGTTCCAACGATAGCTCCATCGCCTTCCAACGTAAATTTGACTAATTGATTTGCAACAGGAGAAGCATTTCCATCTTTATCCAGCAATTCAACAGTTACAAATGAAAGGTCTTTGCCATCGGCAGCAATCGAGGAACGATCTGCTTTCAAACGAATGCTTACGGATTCGCCGGCAGTTTTAATTTCTTTGGTCAGCACTACTTTGCCATCTTTGCGTGAGACTGCTTTCAGTGTTCCGGGAGTGAAAGGAACACGCCACATTACATGCAAGTCTTCACCCAATTTGCTGCGTTTTCCAAGTGATTGTCCGTTCAGATACAATTCCACTTCGTCGGCATTGTTGTAATACGCCCATACATCAACTGTTTGTCCTGCTTCCCAGTTCCAATGAGGAAAAATATACAATACATCTTTTGTAGTCCATTCGCTTTGGTACATGTAATACACATCTTTAGGGAATCCGGCTAAATCAATTATTCCAAAGAACGAACTGCGCGATGGCCACCAATACGGCGTTGGTTCACCCAGATAATCGAAACCAGTCCAGATATATTGTCCGGCTACATGGTCGTATTTTTTCACAATTTTCCAGGTTGCTTCATGTGTTGAACCCCATGGTGCATGACTGTTATCGTATGCAGAACACATTTGTGTTGAGCTTGAATAAGGCAAATCCCAGCGTTTTGGACTGACAATAATACTGTCGGAAGGATTTACATAAAAACCACGCGATTGTAATGAAGAAACAGATTCAGTAACAATAAACGGTTTTGTTGGATAACGTGTGGTTATACCTTCATATTCGCTTTCATGATAATTGAATCCGATTAAATCCAAAGCTTCTGATTTAAGCAAAGGATTATTGGCATCGGTACCGTTACAAGCTGCCGAAACAGGACGAGTCGGGTCAACGGATTTGGTCACATCTACCAAATGCCTGGTGAGCAAAGCAAACTTACCTAAAATTCCTAATCTTACATCTTCGTTATCTACCACTTTTCTATTGTTTAATAGCACATTGGCTGTTTGAAGATCCATTTCTTTCGTTTTTGTTTCTCCCCATTGTTCGCCCACTTCGTTACCAATGCTCCAGATAAAAATAGAAGGGTGATTACGGTCACGGGTAATCATATCGGTTAAATCGCGGACATGCCATTCGGGGAAATCGATTGAATAATCGTTCTTAGTTTTTTGTTTCAGCCACATATCAAAGGCTTCGTCCATCACGATAAAGCCCATTTTGTCGCATAAATCGAGTAATTCGGGAGCAGGTGGATTATGCGAAGTACGGATACCGTTACAACCCATATCTTTCAATATCTGCAACTGACGTTCTATGGCACGTGTATTTACTGCAGCACCCAAAGCACCTAAATCGTGGTGATTACATACACCGTTTATCTTCACTCGTTTTCCATTCAGAATAAATCCTTTTTTTACATCAAAAGTAAATGAACGAATTCCCACCGTGGTAACATATTCATCCGTTAAACGACCAATTGCGTATGTCCGTGTAACAAGTTTATACAAATAAGGATTTTCGATATTCCACAAGATTGGTTTTTTTACAACAAGTTTCTGCAGGTATTGATGTGCTTTTCCTGCGCTTACATATAATGAACCATCAATTTTGGTTACAAGTTTTCCTTCTGCATCGTAAAGTGATTGTTCAACCCTAACCGTTAGTTGATTCTTCGCATCATTTTTTATAGTAGTCTGTATCGCTACTTCAGCACTATCGGCATTAATATTGGGAGTGGTTACGTATGTTCCCCATTGATCCACATGAACCGGATTGGTTGTTGTCAACCACACATTGCGATAAATACCTGAACCGGAATACCAACGCGAATTAGGTTGTTTGGAATTATCCACTTTAACGGCAATAACGTTGGTACTGCCAAAATGAATATAGTGCGTCAATTCATAGCGGAACGACGAATAACCGTAGGGACGTTTACCAACCGAAGTGCCGTTAATCCACACCTCGCTGTTGCGATACACGCCGTCGAAGTCGATAAAAACACGTTTATCTTTGTCGGTAAGTGGTACGGTGAAGGTTTTGCGATACCAACCGAGTCCGCCCGGTAAAGCACCACCACCCGGCGAGGCGGGAAAGTCTTTGCCAAAATCGGATTCAATGCTCCAGTCGTGCGGCAAATTAAGCATGCGCCATTTGCTGTCATCAAATGTAGTAGCCGAGGCATTCGTAGTACTGTCGCCCAGTGTAAACTTCCAACTTTGGGTGAAGCTATGAACCCTTGGCGTAGTGCTTTTGTTGGCAGCGTAGCTTATGCAGGTGCTGACTAACAGTAACAGAATTAGTTTTGTTGTTTTCATGATTTCTTGTTTGTCGATATAATGTATATTTCGGTTATTTTTTCTTTATTGTTGCCACGAAACCGCCGTTGTTCGCTAGTTCTATTTTTATAACATCTCCTTTCTTTACGGTTTGTTTCTTTAGAAGAAGTTCCTTTGGATCCTTGTTGGCATTCTTACCATCCGCCCAACTACTCATTTCGTATATTCCTTCAGGCAAGAAGTCGAGAGTAAAGCTGATTTTCTTTCCAACACTGTTATTCATAACGCCCACAAACCAGGTATCGTTACTTCGTTTGGCAAGTGCCACGTAGCTATCGGGCGTTCCACCAATGAATTTGATATCGTCCCAAACGGTTGGAACAATCTTAAGAAAGTCGGCTCCTGCTTTGTTCAGTATATTATCCGGATGGTCGCAAACCACGGTCAACGGGCTTTCGTAAATCACAAACTTAGAAAGCTCTGCAGCACGCGTATTCCAAACCTCTGCGGGAGTCTGATTCTTGTATTGTTCTTTTGTTACATTCAGAAAAGCTCCCGGCGTATAGTCCATTTGTCCGGCCAGCATGCGCGTATAGGCTAGTTTCACATTGTGCTCGGGACTCATTTTGGTGGAGAACTTATAATACTCGTTGCCCATCACTCCTTCGCGGGTAATCATATTCGGATAAGTGCGAATAATGCCGTCGGGCTTATAAGCACCGTGAAAATCAACCAACAACTGATTGTCGGCAGCATATTTGATAATGTCGTGATACCAGTTCACCATTTCCTGATCGTCTCTGTCCATAAAGTCGATTTTGATACCGGCCACTCCCCATTGCTTGTAGAGGGGAAGAGCTGCTTTGTAAGCCGAGTTGCGGTTTACATCGCTCGAATAGATCCAGAGAATAATCTTTACATTCTTCGATTTTGCGTACGCAATAATCTCGGGCATATTGATTTGTGGCGCCCATTTGGTAATGTCCGCTTCGGGCGAGTTGAACGGACCGTACCATTGCCAGTCCACCAACATATACGGCCATCCCATTGCAGCAGCTAAATCGATGTATTGTTTGATAACGGGCATTTCCATTTTTACTTCGCCACTCCACCAATGATCCCATGCACTAATGCCGGGTTTAATCCACGACGGATCTTTTATGGTACAAGGGTCGTTGAGGTTTTGCACTATTTCCGATTCAATAAGCGTTCCCGGATTATTACCCACCATCAATACCCGCCATGGCGTGTACACTTCATCATCAAATCGAACTTTCACTGCGCTTTCTGCTTCGCCCGGCAGGGGAACCAGTTTAGTACTTAGTTCATTGGTTTTTCCTGTTGTGCCAATATAGAATGCACTGTAATTGTCAATCTTCGCCTCGGTAATGGCTACCCAACAGTTGTTACCATAGTCCATCAACAATGGCATTCCTGCAACTGACTTCTCTGTCAGATAGCTCAGTTTATGTTCTTTGAATTCACCCTCGTTCGAACTTGAATAGCCGCCGTACTCCACTATCCACGATTTCGGATCGTTGGGAATGTTGAAGGTGGTCAGCTCTTTTGTAATCTGTCGGTTGCCCGCTCTGGCACTTCGGTAAAGTTTATACCGAAAAGCAACTCCATCGTTGTAAGCTCGAACGAACAGTTCCATTTGTCTCATTAAACCTGATTTTTCTTTCAGGGTTAATTGAAGTTCGGTACAATTGTTCAATACTTGGGCATGTTTCGATTTTACTACCGGCTGCCATGTTTCGTTGATCGTTTCTGTTTTCTGGCCGATGATGGCAAAATCTCCGCTCATAGCCGGTTCTCCCAGAAACTCGAATCCCAGTTGCGATGGATTTACAATCACCCGGTCATTGTATTTTACAGAATAAGATACCTTTTCGCTGTTATCAATCGTCACAGCAATAGTTTTGTCGGGCGACGAAATACTCAGACTTTGTGAATACGAAAGTAAACTACTTGCTATGGCGAGGCAAAGAAGAAATAAGGTTTTTAATTGTTTCATATTGTGTTTATAGTTTCGATTGATAATTGTTGTTCTATCTGATTTACTTTACTTCCAGCACATTCACCATCTCCGGTTGCGCTTCGGCTACACCTTCGCCATCTACCTGTTGAACATTCTCAACGAACAGATGCAGACTTTTCTTATCCTTCCATAACTCGGTGTCGTAGGTTGGTTCCCATGACCCAACTCCAAAGTCAGTAAGGTCAGATATTGTCCATTTATTTTGAGCAATATTATTACAAACAGCTACCGATACTTTGTCGCCGCGTTCGCTATCGCGAAAGAATAACTGTATCGAAGCTTTATCGTTTTTACCACTCACCAACACCTGCGGACGGGAAATAGGAATGCGTTTAGTACCGACACCACTCAACGAAAAAGGAGTTGTTCGGAATCCAAGATCCAACTCATTCCACTTGTTGCCCACATTGTAGACAATGTGATATTGTGGAATTGTGCTGTTGGCACTACGCCAATAAGAGGCAATAAACGGATTCCCATTGTCGTCAGTAGTCATTGATGTTTGATTGATCAGTTCACTGTTTTGGGGAATATTACATGCCAGCTCTGCATTTGCTTCGTTGATCGGCAATCCGTATTTCTCGCCGGTAGATTTCTCCCAACTGATACCACCATCGGTAGAGCGTGCAAAAAACATATTGTGATTGCTGGCTACGTCGGGAGAACCACGCCACACCCACGAAATATTAAACGTTCCGCTCTTATCCACACAAGCCTGCCAATAAGCATTCTGACGACCTTCGCCATCGATAAGATTGGTGTGCAATTGTGTCCATATTTTTGATTTTACATCATAACGATTCATCACCAGGTTTCCTTTCCCCGAGCGTCCGTCACGATACAAAAAGATCAGATTGCCATTGGGCATTTTGTAGAATTCGGGGTAAGTTGCATTGGTATCGTTCAATCCGGTCATCGGCATTTTATCCGTTAACTGCAACGACAGTGGCGCCACCGAATGCGCATAGTTCAGCGGATTGCCATGATGATCCCACGAAACATGTAAAAAACCATCTCCATCCACCATAATGCTGATACAGTTATGTGCATCGTGAATGTTACCCCCAAAAACAGTTTCTACTATTTCCCATTTCGAAGTGTTGAGTTTTCGTTTACCAAGTGTCAGCGTCCCTTTTTGATTGTAGAAAGCTATAAATTGAATGTTTTTGTAAGTCACCAATGAATTTTTCCGAAAAACAACGGCATTCACTGAGTTCCCCGCCCAGGCTTTGACCACAGGAACAGTTCTACTTTGTGCCTGAACGGATGAAAATCCGAAGGTGAGGAGACAGAGTAAGAGACAGAGCTGCTTCATGCAATTTTATTATTAGACGGTTCTCGATTGTTGATTGAATTCCCTGCAAAAATACAGATTTAAATTTATATCTATAGTGCTTAAATGTCTGTTGACTGGGGTAGATACGTATTTATTATTTTGTTTTTGAATAAAAATAGAGTGTTTTGTTTAAACATTCGGAAATTGGGATCAAATCCGTATAAAAGGAGAATAGCCCGGCCGACATATATCAGACGGGCTATTCAGAGAACCTTAAAAAACTAACCTGAGAAAACAATGATTAAATGATATCATGAAATTAATATGTCTAAACTCAATTAGTTGCACCTTGTATCAGCCCATCTAATGCCTGCTGATCGGATACTGTATAGTTATTTCTATTGATTAATCCACCGGTATCCCAGAAAAATGGTAAGAATCCGTTGGCAATAGCTTGTTTCGTTACGTATTTAAAGTAATATGCCCTTGAAGCCAAATGAAGTTTTAATGCATCACCTGTCAGATTAGTACGGGCTGAAGCTCCGAACTCACCAATTATAACCGGAATACCTTTATCTACAAACTGCTTCTTCATTAGAGCGAAATTGGCATCAACAGTAGCTTCTTCTCCCCATGTAGGATTGTGAGCTGTGTCTGTTGTTGAGTGATTGCCTGCACCCCAGTAGTAGAACTGATTACCCCAGGTTTCGTCCTTAGTCATACCACAAAAATTCCAAGGCGTATAGTAATGTACTTCAGCCATCATGCGGTTGGCAACTTTATCGGTCGGTAAAGTATTCATCAACTTATTCGTTTTTTCTATATCAGTGCTTGGCCCCTGAACAATTATCACCCGATATGCATTCTTTCCACCTGTGGAGCGAACGGCATCAATAAAGGTTTGATGGTAGGAGAGCAGAACGGACATTTGTGTGGCATCAACAACATTCGGTTCATTGGCACTTGCAAAAAGCACATATTCATCAAAATCACGTAGAGCTACAGCAATTTGTTCCCAATAAGCTTTTTGCTTCGCATTGTTTTCCACCTTTTTTGCTTCGGTACAATTGTTTTCAAGCCAGCCACCATCCCAATGGATATTCAGTATAACATACATATCATTATTTACACAATATTGTACTACTTCTTTAACTCTGGCTAACCAACTCGAACTTATAATTAAAGTAGTTTGGTCTGCATATTGATTCCAATCACAAGGTAAACGAATGGCATTAAACCCACTCTGTTTTATTGCTTTAATCAGGTCATTTGTAATCAATGGATTTCCCCAGCCAGTTTCTCCACCAGTGGCTTCAAGGGTATTCCCAATATTCAGACCAACTTTAATTTTTTTTGCAAGCTCTGTGGCTGTACTGCTCATACCTGTAGCATCAGCGGGAATGCTTAATGCCTTGCCGGTTTGTTGTATTTTTACAGTATCTAATATATCACCCGATACATACAGGATATTTCCCTCACGTGTATAGGGAGAAACATTTTCTGCAACTGTAAAAGTTTGTATCTTATTATCGGTAGAAGTGGATTTTAAAGTGATCCAACTTGGCTGAATAGTAGTTGTATAGGTTGCTGCTGCTTGAATATTTACAGCAATATCCCCTCCTGCAGCCTCTACAGTATACTTTTTATTATCGATTGTAAATTTGACCAATTCCTGAATCACTTTGACTTGTTTTGTCAGCGAACCGGCAGTTATGCTAATTATTGCTTCCCGTGGGTCAGTTGTCGAATTTTCAGTTACAGTTACAGTTATTTGTTTTGTACCGGCTTCCCCGGAGGCAGGTGCCAATGTACACCATGATTGAGAACTTGATACTGTCCACTTTACATTGGTTTTAATTGCCAGTGCCGCTGTCCCGCTTTCTTTAGTAAAGTTCATTTGTTCTTTTGCTAAAGTTATTTCCGGCTCTACGATTGGTTCGCTTTTGCAGGAAGAAAATAGAATCATCAAAAGCAGGATGACAACGGGTGACAAATATTTTTTTAATACTTTCATTTTGAAATTTATGAGATTAACTATTAATGATTGTCCATTTTATAAAAACGCAAATGTATCAAAAAAGGTATTAGCTTTTTTATCGATGACATAATTCGTTAAATTTTTCTTTCTCAAGCGGGTTTAGATTTACTTTTTTCAAACTTTGCTGAAGCTCCCGCACCTTTCCGGCTTTGGCCTGAACTTTCCCCATAAATGAAACTTCTTTTGACAATCCCGGATTTTGTTTCAATTTATCCGTATTTTGTTTCAGGGTTTTCAGTGCTGCTTCAAACTCCAGTAACATTTTTTCATTTTCATTCATTGTCGAGGTTTTCTTAGACATCTCGATACATGCTTTTTCCATTTGGAAACTATATTCCTTTGATTTTGCAAATTCAGGATCTTTAGCTGCTTTCTCCTTAAGCTCTTCAGATGTATTAAAAGCATCTTCAAATTGATCTTTTTTTTGTTCCTCCTGTGCTTGTTTCTTATTATTACAAGCACTCATCAATAAACCGCACGAAAGAATGAAAATGTAAATGTAATTAAGAAAAGACTTCATAGAAGTAGTATTAAAAAAGAGGTTGCCAACCTTCTCAGGGCAACCTCTTTTTACTGTTAATGAATTAGTTTGCTAAAATGTAATGGAATCCTAATACTTCATCTTTAGCATCGCCTGCTGCCGTTGAACCAGAAAGAGCACCTAGCCAGAAGCCGTTCGTATCGATTGTGCCGAGAGTCGCACTTCCATAAGGTAAATAAAGCCATTCGTATTCAGCAAGAGGCGTTTTCCAGTTAACCCCCTTAGGATTAGAAGTATTTAACCATGATCCTGCACTTCCCGTATAATTAACCAGTGGAAATTCAAATTTAAGTGATGGAACATCAGGGTTAATGGTCAATTTACCGGAAACGGTATATCCGGCAGTTGTTACATTTCCACTTGCATCATATAAATCCTGAGTTAACGTAACTTTAATATCAGAGCCACTAGCTTCGAATTTAATACTTGCACTCTTGGCAATGTCACTGGTTTTTGCAGTCCAAATCCAGGTATTAGATGTAAAATCAGTTCCAAAGGTAGACGCGCTTGTCCATCCACCGGTGAAATCAAACTTCATCCAATCAACAAACCAACCGGTATCCGGTTTAAAGGTTTTACCAACTAATGCTTTTTTCCATGCAGCCAAAGGATCAACAACTCCACCACCCAATTGAGGGATTAAATGATAAACCATATATTCCGGTTTAACAGGATCACGTTTCCCAACCCACAAACCGGAAATAGCACCGGATGCATCTTTTTCAATTTTAGTGATGCGCCATTGATTAGCATCCGTAGTAGCAAGGGTTACCCAACCACCACAGATAATAAAATTAGGTGTAACACCTACAAACGTGTAGATTCCTTTATTATCTAATGTATAAGCACCCGTTGTAGATTTTCCGTCAGGAGCCACATAAACAGCTGTGTTTGTCTCAGAATTCAGCGTCAAAGAGAAATTGGCAAAATTAGCTGCTGCTGCTGCATTGTATCCAGTCCAACTATCATACTTATCGGCAGCAGTCCAACCTGCATTCATTAATGAACCATCAAGATTTGCCCAGTTAAATGGAGTTTCCGGAGAAAGTACCCACTTGATACTTTTTGAAACAGTTTGAGAAATGTCTGTTTGCCAGCCGGCAGGTAACGTTGGTTCCGGTTCTACCACTACACCCGGAGTCCATGCATCTTTATAATCTTTTGAGATATAATTATACACTGTTGCTGAAGCTGCCGATCCATCCGCATTAACTTTATTTGCTGGTTCAACTAAAATTTGCATTGCATCTTTTGTTAGATAGATGATACGAAATTCAGTTGCAGCTTTCACCTCTGCGTCACGACTTGAATCATGTATAGGATAAGCGCCAGAGAACTTGATGGAATGGTTTTTTGTGTCAAGCATATAGTTTCCAGTTTTATTGTCTAATCCATAGGCTGCTTGATCAGAAATCACATTTGCTCCACCCTTTAGGTTGAAAGTCATTGTTCCAAAATCAGCTTTTGCGCACATCCAGCTGTTTCCAACCCAATCGGCTAACCAGTACCATGTTGCAGTTTTACCATCGGCTCCCACATTCGGAGCAATCGCTTTTGTCGGATCCCAGGTAAAACTATCATTGGTATTACCATCCATGTACGATTCACCACTAGCGTAGTGAAGATTATCCCATTTATAATGCCATGTAAAAAAGTATATCGGAGCTTTGAAGTAACGTGATGTACCAGCGGCATCAAGGTCAAGATACCAGGTTTTTTCTTTTCCGGCTCCTCCAGACACTAGTGTCCACATCGGATCACTAACAAATTCGGCATACATGTTATCAACCTTAAAACTTACTGTGTCGCCATAAACGGCACCGCCGCGTGTTTCCACACCAAACTGAACTTGATATGTACCAGCAAAAGGTATATTCAAGGTAACCTTCTGTTCTTGACTACGTCCTTGCGGATGATTCCACAACGGAGTATATTTACTTCCCATCAAACTCGTCAGATAGACGATGTTTGGGTTTGTAGCATCGTGTTCAATCTTAAAAGAGATGCCTTCTACTAAATCAGTGCTCTTTACATCTTGAGCACCCAGAGCAAATTCTTCGGGTGAACACGATGCAAACATAATTGCCACCAGCGACAATATCGAAAATAATTTAAATATTTTGTTCATAATAATCATCATTTAAAGTTTATTTTACCAACCTTGATTTTGTTTCAATGTTCCGTTCGAAAGTGTTATCTGAGTATTCGGAATCTGCATAAAACCTCTTGTTTTTGTAATGTTCGATGCACTAATAATAACTACGTCACTTACCTTACCACTCAATACGTTTTGAGTTTGTGCAATTGTATTTGCGGCATTATCTAACCCTGTACGCAATAAATCCCAATAACGGATTCCCTCGAAAGCAAATTCGAAACGGCGTTCTGTTTGGATATCGCTCAGAGTAACCGATGCTACAGCAGGTAAACCTGCACGTTGATGAACTTTATTGAAATAGGTTACTTTATTAGGAGAATCAAGTTCAGCAGCCATTAACAGCACATCGGCATATCGAATTACTACGAAATCCTGATCCTGTGACGTTTGGAAGTCCTTTGAGCCACCTGTGTCCGATGTTCCATCTGGTAAACAAGTGGGCGAATATTTCTTTACCATATAACCGGTATATTCGCGTTGGTCTTTCAAGTCGTAGGTTTTCTCGATACCTTCTCCAACTATATCAATTATCGAAGCTGATTTACGAGCATCTCCAGCCGCAAACTCGGTTACTAATTTCGGATTAACGGTACAAGCACCCCAACCTTTGCCATAAGGAGACCAGTTAGTATTACGCATTCCCATCATAACCAACCAACGATTACCATCTACCATACCATTGTAATCCGAGGTATTGTTAAACTTCTGGGCAAATACTACTTCTTTATTTCCCTTTCCTGCATAACCCGATTTGTCCAACGTGTTGGTGGCAGGTACAGGAACATAACTTGCTGCCGGCCAAAGTTTTTTATAATCAGCTATAGTATCGAATTCATTGCTGGCAATTACATCTTCCAGACCAGCCAATACCTCTGGTTTTGTTACCCCAAGATCGTCTTTAGCGTAGTAGCCTGTATAGAAAAGATATACACGGGCCAACATGGCTTTAGCAGCATAACTGGTAACACGACCATCATTTGTTGCAGCATTGGCTTTTGGATATGCAGTTGCAGGGATGTTAGCAGCAGCAAACTTCAGGTCTTCAACAATAAGTTTATAGGTTTCAATTGGTTCAGATTGAGCAACATTATCTGTTGTTGGTGCTGTTAACAATGGCACTTTCTCAAAAAGACGAACCAAATCGAAATACTCGATAGCACGCAAGAAACGGGTTTCCCCTTCGATGCGATTACGAGTTGCACTTACTACTGAATCTTTTGTAGATTTCCATGATGCTATAGTAGGTAACTTTTGCAACAATGTATTGCAACGGAAAATGCCGGCATAATAATCAGTCCATGTTCCGTTAAATATGTTGTTGTCCGAAGATGATTGCGAAATATCAAAGCGATCTAAAGCCTGATAACCACGACCATCAGTATTACCGGTTCCCCCAAAACAGTTATCTGAAAGAACCTCAGAAATAACGTAGAATGATTGATTCCCATTTGAAGAGGTGCGTTGGTAGCCATCGTAACAACCCACTAGTGCCATTTCGGCATCAGCTTCTGTTTTATAAAAGTTCTGATCAAGAATGGACGTCATCGGTTGAACATCCAGAACGCTTTCGGAGCACGAAAAGAAAGTCAGCGTTAATGCTCCGAATGCCAGTATATTTAATTTGAATTTATTCATAATTGTTTATCTATTAAAAATTAGAACTTAAGATTTACACCAACTAAGAAAGTTTGTGGGCGTGGATAATAACCTAGGTCGATGCCTGAAACCCATTTGTCAGTTCCATAACCAATTTCAGGATCCATTCCATTGTATTTGGTAAAGGTAAATGCGTTTTGTACTGAACCATACAATCTACATTGGCTAATAAACTTGAATTTCATTACTTTAGCAAAATCATAACCCACTGTAATGTTACTGATACGAAGGAAATCACCATCTTGCAAATAAAGGTCGGAGAATTGCCAGTTGATATTGGTTTCAGTTACACGAGGCATACTATTAGAAGTACCCTCACCTGTCCAACGACCAAGAATAGCAGTTGTATAATTTGCTTGTTTGTTAGTCTGGTTACGATATGATTGAACAATTTTGTTACCCATTACTCCATTTCCATTAACAGCAAAATCAAAGCCTCTGTAATCAAATCCGAAGTTCAAACCAAAAGTGAATGAGGGCATTCCATTTCCTAAATCAGTTTTATCATCGGCATCTATCTTTCCATCTTTATTTAAATCTACATATTTAACGTCACCTGGTTTTACATCGGCTTGTAAGATACCATTTCCTGCGGCTTTCCAGTCGGCAATTTCTTGTGCATTTTGGAAAATACCTGCTGTTTTGTATCCCCAGAAATACCCGATTGGATGTCCGTTTTGAGCACGATAAAATTCTTCCGAGTTATCATAAAGCATATTGGGTAACCCGTGAATAATACCGTCTACAGTAGGGATATTTCCAACCTCGTTTTTGTTGTAAGCCCCGTTAACACCAAAGTTATAGTTGAATTTGCCAATGCGATCATTCCAGTTTAAAGCCAATTCAACACCGGTATTTTTTACATCACCACCATTGATGAAAGGTCCACCAGCACCTGCTGTTGCCAGAATAGGAGCTTGTACCAACCAGTCTTTTGTTGTTTTTACATAAAAATCTGCATTAACACCTAGGCGACTTTTCAAAAAGCGTGCATCAACGCCAATATTGGTTTGTTCCGAGGTTTCCCATTTTACTTTTGGATTAGATAAACGGCTAGCATATGCTCCGGCAACATTAGTTCCTGCTGTACCAAAATTATAAAATGCGGCAGAATTATTGATACTACTACTGTAGCCAGTAGAGGTATTGATTGGAGAAGCATATTGGAACGCATCAATATCCTGATTACCTACCTGACCCCAACTTGCACGTAGTTTTAAGAAATCCATCCAATTTTCAGAAGATTTCAAGAAATCTTCGTTGGTCATTACCCAACCACCTGAAACAGATGGGAAATAACCCCAACGGTTACCTGCTGCAAACTTAGAAGAACCATCGGCACGCAAGGTAGCATTCAGCATATATTTTTCCTTGTAGTTATATCCAATACGTCCAAAGTAAGAGACACGATTATTTACTATTTCGGGTTTCCCGTTTACAGCCCTGGTTTCAACCACTTTACCATCCTTGTCTAAATGCGCTTGACCTGTTGTATTGTCAAGATATGCATGTGAGAAATCGTTGAATTGCGACAATAGATTCCAGTTAGAGGCAGACAAATAGGTTCCTTGATAATGAACCGCTTCCATACCAATCAAGGCATTAAAAGCATGATCTTCGTTGATTTTAAAGTCATAACCGGCAGTATTTGTCCATGTAGAGGTATAACCCTTGCTCATGTTCTGATTGGTAGTAGTATGATCGGTATGCGCTCCATCGTCGTATATGGAAAATCGAAATAGTGGGGTGAAGCTACGATATTCCGATGCATAGTAATTAATACCCATCGTTGATTTTAATTTTAAATTTTTAACGGGCTCTAATTCGGCATAAATGTCAGCCATCAATTTTTGGTTATCATTCTTGTTATTTGTATTCGTCATCATTGCTCCATAAGGGTTGCCATCACCCTTATACCAAGTAGAGTTGCTGGTGTCGTTGTAAGGACTACCATAGATATTATTGTCGCTGTATACAGGCGAAAGTGGGGAAGCTCCAAATGCTCCACGTAGGGTATTGTTATATTGATTACCAACGTTAACACCGGTATTCATTATGTAGTTAAAGTTCAGATGTTGACCTACTTTCAATATGTTTTTGTAGAGTTTATGTTCTGTATTAATACGGAAACCATAACGTTCGTAGTTTGAAGCATCTTTACCGCCCGCAACACCTTCTTGCGAAGTGTAGTTCATTGACAATGAGTAAATTGAAGCATCAGAGCCACCATTGATATTGAATGAATAGTTTTCTGTTTTGGCATCTTTTTTAAACATTTGACCTACCCAATCGGTATTTGCCAAGTCTCCCATCGAACCCCAATCAAAAGCAGAAGAACCAGAGTTCAGTGATTGTTCGTCCATAATGGTTTTATACTGCTCAGCATTTAGCATTTTAGCTTTACGAGCTACATTTTGTACGCCATAATATGCGTCAAATGATACTTGACCTTTTCCACTTACACCTTGCTTGGTAGTTACCAACACAACACCATTTGCTGCCTGAGCACCGTATATAGCTGCCGAGGCGGCATCTTTTAAAATATCTATCGACTGAATGTCGGATGCGTTTAATACGGAAATGTCACCTTCAATACCGTCAATAATATAAAGTGGGCCAGAGTTACCCACCGTACCTAAACCACGGATAGTAACTTTCATATCCGATCCAGGTTGTCCTGAAGTAGAAGTAATATTTACACCCGGAGTTTTTCCTTGCATAGCTTGCAATGGACTGGTTGTATTCATTCTGGCAAGTTCTTCACCCTTTACCTGAACAGTTGCTCCGGTATTCAGCTTCTTTTTTTGAACACCGTAACCTACTACTACCACTTCGTCTAATGATCTTGTGTCTTCTTTTAAACGAACGGTAATTTTGGGACTGTTTACTTTAATTTCTTGCGTTTCGTAACCAATATACGAAATTTTAAGGGTTTCACCCGTTTTAGCTGTGAGCGAAAATGCACCATTAAAATCGGTTACAGTTCCTTGCGTTGTTCCTTTTACCATAACGCTAACGCCAATAAGCGGCTCGCTATCATTATCGGACAATACAATACCGGAAACTTTTCCATCGGCATTCTGGGCAGTGGCCAGTCCAAACGAACATAGCATCACCGCGAGGATTACGTACTTGTTCAATAGGTCTTTAGTAACCCTTCGAACAGATTGAATCACCTGTTTTTCATTCATAATTTTTACTAATTTAAAGTTAATAACTGATTGTTGATTTTTTATTCTTATTTTTAATATCTAAAGTCTTTATTTAATTTCGCGAAGATTATATCGTCGTTGGCTAAAATTTATAAATCTCATTTTAGCTTAATACTTGTTTTACTTCCCATATAACGAACAATTTTCACTTCATTCGTAGTTCCATCAATTCCAATTGGATGGTTTGCTTCAACAAGTATGACATTGAAGTTACGCTCCTTAGTCATTCCGTTAAAGCTTCCTTTTCTATTTGCAATACTAAGTGTTTTATTCTGGTCGTTGTAGTCAAATCTTATAGTTGAATAAGACCCTTTTTCGTAATTATAATTTACATTTTCATCTTCATATAAGCTAAATGTTCCGTTTTTACCGGCATAAACATAAATCGTCAAATCGGTTTGAGCTTGCGTTGTGTTTTGAATTTGTTTTCCCATTGGAAGTATACTACCGGCTACAACGTAAATCGGCATGCGTTCGTAAGGAGCAGCGACGGTTTGTTTTTCTCCACCGGCGGTGAATGTTCCGTTATATAAGTTGTACCATCCGGCACTTTTTGGAAAATAGACTTCTCGTGTTCTGGCTTTGTAATTAGTAACAGGACAAATCATCATTTCTGAACCAAACATATATTGGTCGTCAACATTCAATACTTTCGTATCGCTTTCAAAATCCATCATTAGTGGACGCATAATGGTAAAATCGTTGAAATAGCTCATACCGGCCAAAGTATAAATATAAGGCATTAGGCGATACCGCAGTTTCGTATAGTACAACATCGTTTTATAAGCTGGATGTGTATCGGGAGCAATGTTCCACAATTCGCGGTAAGGTGGTTGACCGTGTGAACGGAACAGTGGCACAAATGCTCCGAATTGGTTCCAACGCACACTTAGTTCACGCCATTCGTTGCGGTCTTCCGAACCTTCTTTGGCTCGTTCGTAACGTTTTTCCACGCAGAAGCCTCCGTCATCCATGGTCCAATAAGGATTTCCGGAGATAGAGAAGTTCATTCCTGCGGTGATCTGTGCTTTCATATCTTCCCAACGGGTACCGATATCACCACTCCAAATGGCAGCAGCATATTTTTGAGAACCAGCAAAACCAGAGCGTGTAAGTAAAAATACGCGATCATTATTGTTGGTGGAACGTTGACCTTCGTAAATTCCTTTGGCATTCATTAATCCATAGGCATTAAAGAATTCAGTTGATGAACCTGCAGCCGTAGGATTCATGAGTTTTTTCCGATAAGCCATGCTAGAATTTGAATTAATGTCAGGTTCGGAAGCATCCATCCACCATGCATCAAAATGTTTGCTGTATAGTTTTTCGTTCATTTGTTTCCAGAACAATTCACGAGCACCCTGACTGTAAGCATCGTAGAACGAACCAATATAACCCTTTCCAATCCAGTCGCGTACACTATCGTTCACAGCTTGTTGGTACATCCAACCTTTGTCGGCAAATTCTTTATAGTTTTTTGTGCTGGTATAGAATTTAGGCCAAACAGAAATCATAATACGAGCTGCAGAGTCATGAACTTCTTTCACCATTGCTTCCGGATTCGGGAAACGAGTTGAATCAAATTCGTGGCTTCCCCATGCATCTTGTTTCCAGTACGACCAATCCTGTACGATATTATCAATCGGAATTTGACGACGTCTGAATTCGCGTAAGGTGCTGAGTAACTCATCTTGTGTTTTGTAACGCTCGCGACTTTGCCAGAATCCCATGGCCCATTTAGGCATTACTTGCGCTTTGCCCGTTACAGTGCGGTAGCCACTAATAACCTGATCGGCATTATTCCCACGAATAAAATAATAATCAAGTTGTTTTCCCATTTCCGACCAGAACGAGAGTTTGCTTTGTTCTTCAGCTGGAACAGGGCTGAGGGCTTTCAAACTAATATAAGAAACACCACCATCGGGTAACCATTCTATACGGAGTTTGTGTTTTGTATTAGCTTGTAGATTTGCTGTGAATTTATAACTATTTGGATTCCATGCAGTGCGCCATCGCTCGGCTACAACCAAACTGTCGTCCAGATACACTTTGGTATATCCGGCATAATACAATATAAAATGAAATAATCCGCTTTCGGTTGGTTGTATTTCGCCGTCCCAGGTAATAGCGGCGTTATTGAAAGGGAAATTTTTTGGAAAGTTTGTAACGGTTTCGAGGTTTTCGTAATCTATGGTTTTTTCTGTTCGTTCAACAAAAACATTTTTGGGGTCTTTGTTTACCATATAAGTAGCGGTAAGTCCGCCTTCTTTTCCATTTTTATCAAATAATTTGAATTGATTCAGATTGGCATATTCACGTGGATCACCAAAGCGTGTGAGAGAATAATTGTCCCAAAGAATACCGTAGTTCTTATTGGAAACAATAAACGGAACTGAAACTTTGGTATTGTATTGATACAAAACTTCATTTTTGCCTTTGTAATTAAATTCATTGGATTGATGTTGACCTAAACCGTAGAATGCTTCGTCGGATGGTGATTCAAATACCTGACGAAACGTGTAACCGGCATGACCGTCAACTTCAATGGGTTTGAAAGTTTTTCCGCCACCACGTTGTTCCTGAAGGATAATATTTCCTTTCAAATCGGTAAAGGTTATTTCACCGGTTTTAAGGGAAATGAGTGCTTTCATAGTTAGGGTTTTCAATATCACTGTGTCACCATGTTCAGTTGCGTCCCAACTATCATTTTGGATATCGGCAAAAGTTGCTATCAAACTTGGGACAACGGAAAGTTCTTTGGAAGGAGAAGCTGTTACACGAATAATATCGTCGGTAACCACTTTTAATCGAAGAGTTCTAACATCCCCGGGAGAGGATTGTTTAAGAGAAATCAGAATGCCATCTGTAGTTTTCTGATAAGGCGTACGGTTACATCCTACCAAAGCTGCAACGAAACATATCAACACAATCAATTTGTACTTGTTCATGATTTTAATAATAGTATATGAATTGGAAATAAATTTCGCATTTAAGGCTTGACAAATATACGACACCGAATTCATTTCATTAGGGGTGAATGTTTTTATCACAGGTTGTATTTGATAACCTATAGGGGTCAAATGTTCTCTTAATGGGTCTTAATTGATAACAAGCAAAAATATCTTTTAATACCCCGCAATAATTTTATACATTTGCACTATCAAAGCTAATGCAAATTAACATTTATGAAAAGACATATACTGACCTTGCTACTTATCTTAGCTGTATGGTTACAAGCTGAAACCTATAATTTCACACGCTTAGATAATACCCACGGTTTATCGAATAATCAGATTGGATGTATTTTCAAGGATAGTCGCGGTTTTGTGTGGATAGGCACTAACTACGGACTGAACCGCTATGATGGTAATCAAGTCAAAGTTTACAAGTCGATAAAAAACGACACAACCAGTTTATTGTACAATGCTGTTCCCGAAATTCAAGAAGATTATACAGGAAACTTATGGATTAGAGGAACAGGCAGTTATATAGTTTACGATATCATTACCGAAAAATTTATACGCACCCTGTCACCTATTCTCTCACCATTGGGAATTCGTTTTACGCCAACCCTGGTTGAAATCGACAATCAAAAAAATTATTATTTTTATCATGCTAACGATGGGATTTATAAATACGATATTAAAAACAAAAAACTGTTGCGTTTTAAACAATCGGAAAGTGCCAATACGCTTAGCATAGGTATTGTTAATAGTATCAAGGTTGAACGCGGTTATTTTTGGGTGCTTTTTCAATCGGGATTGCTCGAACGCTTCAACGAGAAAACCAATACAGTGGATTTTCGAAATCGATATGTTCTGGAGACCGCTCTGGGAGCAAGTATTAATAAAATTCTATATCTTGATTCTGATGGATGCCCCTGGATTTATCCGGGTATAGGTGACAAAGGAGTTTTGTATTTTGATTTGTCCAGATCTCAATGGGTTTTCTTTGGTAATGATAAAAAGGATTTTAGGAATCCCGTTGATCAGTATATAACGTCTAACTTTGTGCGCGCTATTGCACAAGACCAGAAAGGACGGGTCTGGATAGCAACCGATCATGGTGGAGTAAATATCTTTGATAAAATGACCTCCGAGATGACTGTTCTCCGCAACGACCCAATGAATCCAAACTCTCTTAGTCAAAACTCAGCTATCAGTTTATATTATGACAATTCCGGTATTATGTGGGTAGGAACCTATAAAAATGGTGTTTCGTACTACCATCCCGGTATGTTTAAATTTGATAAATCTCCCTTGTTTTTTTATCACAATCCCGATCTGGAAAACAAAGATTGTAATAATCTTTACGAAGACCGGAAAGGAAATCTGTGGATAGGAACCAATGGAAGTGGTTTGCTAAAGTGGAACAATTCAAACCGTAAATTTACGCTTTATCGCAATCAAAAAGAGAATCCAACGAGTATCTCTTCGGATATTGTGATTTCTATGTTGGAAGATAAAAAAGGAACGATGTGGTTCGGGACTTTTCTGGGTGGACTGAATCAACTGGTGGGAGAGCGGTTTAAACCTTACTTACCCGAAGTAAACAATCCCAATTCATTATCCAATAAAAGTATTTACGGATTGGTGGAAGATCGTCAGCAAAATCTTTGGATTGCTACTCTTGGAGGCGGTTTGGATAAACTGGATGCTCAGCGGAAAAATTTTAGCCGACATACCGTCGGAAATTTAACCGGTATATCGTCCGACTTTATTTTATCTTTATATTCAAAAGATTCTTCTTTGGTTTATTTAAGTACAACCAACGGAATCGATATGCTGAACACAGCTACGAATACAATTACGCCTGTTTTCAAAAATCGCTTACAGCAAAACAAACTCTCTGATTTAATCACCTACAATACGCTTGTCGACCGCCGAAATCAACTTTGGATAGCTACCGACAACGGTATCAATGTATATAATACCGAACGAAATACGATTACATATATTAATAAAACCAGCGGTTTGCCTAGTGATCAGATAGTGTCGTTGGTGGAAGATAACAGCGGAAATGTTTGGGTTGGTACGCGAAATGGACTGGCTTGTGTTTATTGTATTAACAAAGGGGCTAAGTATGAGTATACAGTTGTTTCCTTCGACGAAAATGATGGATTGCTGAGTTCTATTTTTAATCAAAATGCGGTTTTCAAGAATAAACAAGGGAAGATATACATTGGCTGCACTAAAGGATATACCGTTTTCGATCCGCAGGCCATTCACTTCAATACTATCGTTCCACAACCACATTTCACCCAACTAATAATAGGTAGCGACGAAATACAACCCGGTGAAAAGTATAAGAATCGAATTGTGATAGATAGCTCTATTGCACACCGAAATAAAATTGTGTTGCAATACGACGATAAAAACTTTACCGTTAATTTCTCGGCCTTGAGTTATATTCATCCCGAAAAAAACCGTTATCGATATAAACTGAAGGGTTTTGACGAAGACTGGATCGAAACAAAAAATGGTATCGGATCGGCAAGCTATTCCAATCTAAATCAAGGAACCTACCAACTTATTGTATATGCCAGTAATAATGATAATGTTTGGAGCACCAAACCATTGATACTCGAAATTGTTATGCAACCTCCTTTTTGGTTTGCATGGTGGGCTATTACCATTTATATAATATTAGGGTTGACTTTGCTGTGGTATATAGTGAATTTCAATCTGCGGAAACAAGAACGTGAATTTGAAAATACCCAGCGTATGCGCGAAGCAAAGCAATTGCACGAAGTGGATGAAATGAAATTCCGTTTTTTTACCAATATCAGTCATGAATTCCGCACGCCACTGACGCTGATAATCAATCCGGTGGAAAAATTGTTAGATGAGTCAAAAACAGATGAAGAAAAATCGTTGCTTTCCATTATTTTACGGAATGCCAACGGGTTATTAGAACTTGTGAATCAGTTGCTGGATTTTCGGAAACTGGATGTTCAAAAAGATACGCTGAATATATCGGTAGGAGACGTGGTGGCTTTCATTAAGGATATTTGCTATTCCTTTACCGAATTGGCAAACCGGAAATCCATCAGTTTTTCCTTCTCAACATCTGTATCGGAACTGCGGATAGAGTTTGATTCTGAAAAAATGAAGAAGATTGTTTCAAATCTCCTATCGAATGCATTTAAGTTTACCCCTCCTGATGGAAAGATTGATGTTCATATCGGATTGGTGCAACAGCTTAACGATGAAAAACAGGTATTGAAAATTTCTATATCTGACAGTGGCATTGGTATTCCGTCTAAGGACCTTGACCGCATATTCGAACGGTTCTACAGGGTGGAAAATCCCGAGAATGGTCATCAAACAGGCACCGGTGTAGGACTGCACATTGCCAGCGAATATGTAAAACTGCATCAGGGCTATATCGGTGTAAAAAGCACTCTCGGTAAAGGCTCTACTTTCTCTGTAGTTATTCCGGCCAATGAACATATTCACGAAGAAATTATTGCTCAAAATGGAATTGAAAGCGAAATCCCAGAAGAGCTAACCCCCGAAGAAGAAGCTATTTCGGAAGAACACCGTAGCAAATTGCCGCTTATGTTGGTTGTTGACGACAACGAGGATTTCCGCAATTTTATTGCGGCCTTATTTACCGAAAGCTATCGCATTTTGAAAGCCGTAGATGGGGAAGAAGCTCACAAAATAATTCTGGATAAAATTCCCGATATTATTATTTGTGACGTGATGATGCCAAAAATGGATGGCTTCGAATTGTGCCGTAAGGTAAAACAGGATATTCGTATTTCACATATTCCCATTATTTTGCTCACGGCCAAAGCCGGCGACGAAAATAAATACATTGGTCTGGAAGCGGGGGCAGAGGATTATATCGCCAAACCATTCAACATGGAAATGCTGGCACTCAAGGTTTCGCGTATTATCGAAAGGCAAAGAAAGACCCGCGATCAGTTTAAACACAAAGTGGATATTACTACCGGCGAAGTGGAAATTACCTCCATGGACGAGAAGTTTGTGAAGAAAGCCGTGGCACTGGTCGAAGCCAATATTGCCAGCAGTGAGTTTCTGGTGGAAGATCTCTGTCGCGAAATGGGCATGAGTCGCGTGTATTTTTACAAAAAGATACTCTCACTAACCGACAAAACGCCTTCGGAATTTATCCGATTTATCCGCCTGAAACGTGCAGCCGATTTATTGGAAAAAAGTCAGATGTTTGTCAACGAAGTGGCGTATCATGTGGGTTTCAACGATCCAAAATATTTCCGTAAATACTTTAAAGACGAATATGGAGTGAGTCCCAACGAATATAAAAAGAAGTTTGTGAATTAACAGATGACTGAACTTTCGTTCGTAAAATAAACGATTGCTGTATTTCTGCGAATGGATCATCCTGATTTATCGTGGTGGACGCAAAGAGAAAAACTTAAAAGTTTTTCTACCGATACCCAGCATGTCTCATTGGCAGTTTTGAATCTTTGCATTGAAAAAAATAGTTTATAACGAACCTTCGAATATCAAAAAGCCCCCGATTTTATCGGAGGCTTTTCAATTTTAATACACAATCAATCAAATCATTGTAACGCTACCCAGATACTGACTTGTTGAAACCAATGTCGGGTCACTTGCCGATTGAAAGAAAAGATACACTACCAACTTATCACCTACATTTCCATTTGGAAGCGGCATGATACCACTTGCTGACAGTCGGGTTGCTTGTTCAGTCGAATAACTAAGCTCGTGATTGTTAGCATTGTAAACTAACATTACGGCTTTATCAGTCGATTCTCCGCGACTATTTACACTATTGTCTTCCCACCGGAAATTTACATTTCCTTCAGTTAGCTCTGCACTTGCCGCTTTTGCCTGACCTAAATCGCCATCGCTGATAAGCACCTTGCTGTAATCAATTTCAAAATTCGGGGCTTCACCGGTTATAGCATTTTTCAATGCAAATTGACAGGCATAATTGTATGGTGACATTAAATCACCAGCCACTTTTTTAAAACCGATTTTCAACAGAAAGTTTAATGCTTGCAAAAACACAGTTACTAAACTAAACTTTGTGCGTTGATTGATTTGTCCTTCAGTGCTTGACGTACGTGGTTTTTTTGATTTGACGCGGATAATATCCTCGCCTTTACGATTACTTGAACCTATTACAGTTCCTACGGTTCCGGAGAACCCACCTAAAATTCCCATATTCATCTTTCCCATTTTCTTTTATTTTTAATGGGTTAAACAATTTATTTGTGCAATCTGATTCTACCTGAGTTCTGTTGATCAATCATTTCTCTTTCAAATCGTTCTTTAACTTCTGTCCGCTTACTGTTGATCATTAGTTTGCAGATTTTCATTAAACCCTGGCCGCCGCCGCATACCAGATTTGCAACAAGTTTGCCAATACCAGAATGAAGGCAATTTGAAAGCAGTTGACGGCAATAAATTTATTTTGACGGCAATTAAAGGCAATTTGAAGGGATAAATGAAGTCGATTGAAGGGAATATATTAGTCGGCAGTTGGTAGCTTGTAGATGTAGTCTTAGCTCTTGGGTCTGTTTACAAAAACCAAAGTGTCTCTTTTCCTGTTTGAGGTAGTTCGGAATGTATAAAATGAGGAACTATCTGAGCCAGCATTTCGGAATATTTAAGAGTAACAGGGAGTGATTGCTTGGATACCGATTTCCAGTATAATTGACTGAATTGACATATTTGATGTAACAATTCAGGTACGGTAGCATCTTCAATCGGATTACTTTCTAATGATTTTGAAGAATATTTCTTTATCGACAGTTTTATCGGAAAAGGATAGCCCTCCCGAGCATTATAGGTTTTACCTTCTATATGACCATTGTTATAAAGTAAATACTGTTCATGACCTATTGGGAGGTATGTGCCGGTATTAGGCATGAGGGTCGATTGTGACAAATCGAATCCAAGCACATCTTCCGACAAGGTTTTATTCATCGAAATCACGATAACCGGAATATCGAGACCTAATTCGGCAAGACCTTTTTCAATGGGTTTCAATTCATCTTTACTTAACGTTTTGTAGAAATGAATGATCAACCGTTGAAGGGTTTTATGTTCAAGGCAATATTCCTTTACTGCCATTAGAATTGAACCTGCTAATTCGGAAATCTGATCTTTTCGAAAACAATCGAAACCATAGAATTTTCCTTCGTTTGAAAAGCTAAAGGCACTCCCTAAGTATTTTTTGTCGTTAGTATCACAGTTGAAAGCACTAATTCCGATTATCAACTCGTTAGTATCATTATGTTTTAAACTCCATGGTGTTCCTCCTAACTTGGCAAGCAAGGCAATGGCTATATTGGGCATACTAAAAATAAAACTTTCAGCCAAAACGGCTTTATTATTTTCTTCAATACGATACGAACCCCATGTTTTCTCTACTTCTATCACTTGAGAAACAATGCCCCGATGCAGCAATTCTTCTTTTACCCTGTAATAAATGGCTTTGTTTTCTTCACTCTCACTCCATTTGCTGAAAGGAGAAAGATAGATTGCCACATACCGTTTGTCCGAATCAATTTTTCGTTCATTCAGTTGAGCTACTATTTCGGGTAATGGATTCTCCTTGTTATCAAAATAAATACTCCAACCTTTTTCGGTCAGATAGTTTATATTAACAAATTTCGCAATACCTGAAAACCCTTGTTTATCTCCCATTAGATAATCATGTACCGTTTTTGCCATGAGCTTATCTGCATTTTGACAAATAAAAAAGAATACAACATGAACATCTTGCTTAATCAGCTCTTTGGGTCCAAATTTTTTAATACCGGTATAAGGATCTGTATCCACACCACCATGACCAAACAACAAACTCGATTCCTTTAATTGACTTTCATCCAAACGTTTTGAAGGTACAATCGTCCATTCGGTACTTTCAAACTCCATAAATTTACGAAATCCGGTTGTCAATAAAAAACGGTCTTTGAAAACAGAAATCTCATTCCAATACCGAATATACTTATTACTTTTATCGGGTGCAGGTTGAGGAATTCCAAGTGCCTTTTGTAGCTTTTTATTGACGCATGGAAAAACCTGATCCAGATTGCGCCGGGCATTATCAGACATTTCAGTGTATCGATATAATCTGTTTTCAAACAGAACCCAATTAAAGTCATCATGCGATAATTCTTTCAGCAATCTTGAGGTAACAGGCTCTTTGTAAACCGAAGTCACTCCACCCGAACTTACAATTAATCCGGGTTTTTCGGTAACACCTTCCAACTGTACCCGCAATTGAAATACCCGAAATCCATTGCATTGTTTCAAAGGAGATTTGTCCGGGACCCAAACTTCAATATCACCCACGAAATTCAATTTCACAGGTAACTTTAAGCTTCTGAAGTATTGCAATATAAAGTGCGTATAATACTGTTTCAAGAATGAATTTGACCAACAGGGTTCATTATCATTATCTGAAGATTTGTAAGTATTTAGTGTTACAGCTATCCCGCCTTCGGATTTTTCGTCGAAAGTGGTGTATAAGGTTTCTGTTTGTTGGGGTAATGAAAGGTATTGAATAAAAAATGAAGTATCTTCTTCGGTTAGTTTAACAGCCCGATTTATTTTTTGAGAAACGAGATAACAACACAGCTTTTGTTGGTTGTGAGTGAAATTTAAAAGATTCAATGTTAATAGGTTAGAAGCCATAATTCAATACTTTTAGGTAAAATATGTAAACTTGTTCTACAAAGTTAAAAACTATTTTTTTATCTACCAAACATTTTCTTAATTATCTGCATAAGTACGTTACTATTAGAGATCATTGGTTTAACGAATCGCGATATTCAATTATCTTTTGTTCATCATACTTGTCTTTTTTGCCAATTTTGGTAGGTAGAGGAATCTTTTCTGCCTTTTTAAGTCGATAAAGTCCACTTTCCGAAATTTCCAATAACTTCATAACCTGTTTACTGTCTATTAGATTCGGTGAAATGTCGGACTTGTTATCCACATCATTCAATTTATTCTTTTTCACCTGCTTATCAAGTATTTTGTCTTCGCTTGTTTTAGGAGTCATTTTCCCCTTTTTCACTAAAAAATGTTTTATGGGCTGCAACTCTTTTACCACACCCAAATACAATAATTCTTCCGTTCGCTTCCAACTGACTACATCAACAAGTTGTTCCTGAATTTCCAGATAGGCTTTAGCAACGCAGGCTTTCAGTAAGTGAATGATATAAATATTCGAGAGCCTGTCCCTGTCGGCATCAACAACCGGATGTTCCAACTCTTCGAGCCGGTAATTTTTTGTTTTTATCTTTTCGCCAATACGTTCCAGACAAGTCGTTAAATGTTTATCAAGAATCTGATCGCGTAAAAAACTACGAATCCGGGTGTCTGTTTCTGTCGGGATATACTCCAACGCATCTTCACAATACAAATTGGTTTCACTTAGCAGTAATTGCCCGTAATAGACGCACTTTAGATTAACCGGCTTCAGGTAATGAAGGGAAAAAGTCCCCACTTGTTTACCATGTGTCGTAACTTGTTGTTCAATCCGTAAAGTGTAGTTTTGACTTTCGGCATTTTCGGGTAATTCGGGATTTAATTGCCCGTACATAAGCTGATTGAATAATGGGAAGTAATAATCGAATTCCATAGTCGATGAATTTAATTGCTGTTTAAACACTATTTAAACCGGTCGTATATTTCCTTTATTCAGTACCTATTTCTTCTTTCCTCCCACTCGTTTGCAACGAGGGGCTTATGGTTTTGTCGTTTCTAACAATTATGATATGAATTACAATCATGCTGATAGCTGCGTTATAAACGCTCTACCAATTTCTCCTCGTTGCAAACGAGGGGGAGAGAGTTTTCCTATTCCAGTTCTTCTAGGTTATTTTCAACCATTGGAAGTTCGAGTAATTTTACTGCCTGAATTGCATTACCGGCTATTCCCTTTATAGAAGCATGCATATCAATGGTATTTACTGTAACCTTTTCAATTTGTTTTTCCCGTTTCTTCCAGATACTTTGCATGGCACGTTTTTCGCTTTCCAGATCGACTCTCATTTGTGTAAAGCCTTCTACAATAGCTTCAACCTGTAGTCTGAATGTATTTCCGGTCAGATAATCATAAAGCATGTGCATTTTATCACCTTTGTTTTCCTGCGAACTTACAGCCACGCTTATCTGAATAATCGATTCCCGCAATACCGAACAAAGCCCCTTGAATTCATCATAATTACAAATCCAGATTCCATCCTTTAATCCCATCCTGTACATATCCGAAGGCATAACTTCAGTAACCAGCACTCCTATATTTGCACCTTTTTCCCGAATATCCGCTTTGAATTTTTCTATCCAACTCGGTTGGAAATCCTTGGTGCGTTTACTTTCGTAATATATAGTACCGCAATTTTGAAGTGTGCGGGTATTGACAACCTGAATACAATCACCCCCTCTGACACCTTTTTTTATTTCCTCTATGGAATCAAGCGGAAATTGTGATGCCAGCCATTCTTCAATAGCCAATTCCTGTACTTCTCCCTGCAATTGCATTGAACCCTGTTCTTGCTTGCGCTTCATTTCTTCAGTAAGTTTACGCTGAGCTTCCAACTGCATTTGAAGTTCTTTGAAACGCAACTCATTTTTATCCTCTTCCTGTTTTCTGATTTTTTCTTTTTCCAAAATAAGCGTTTCATTCAGATTCTTTTGAGCTTCGACTTCTGCAATCTCTTTTAATTCAGACTTTTCGCGTTTCAGCTTTTCAACTTCAATCCTTGCTAAACTTAGCTCTTTTACCTGCTCCGACTTTTCGTTCAGTTCTTTTTGCAAAGCATTGAATTGTTCCGATTGCTCTTCTTGAAATTTTAGTTTCAGCTTTTCTTCTATTGATTTCCGTTCTTCTTTCAGTTGCCGGTCCAACCTGTCCTGAAACGTCTCGTTTTCCTGTTTTTTCTTTAGCTCAAACTGTTCTTTGGCCTTATTCAGGCTCTCAAGCTCCGCATCCTGCTTTTTCCGTTCTTCCGCTATTTGCTTCTGAAACTTCTGATTAATCTCTGCTTCCAACTGATGCGCCAGTATATCCTGAACATCGATAGACGTGCCACAGTTCGGGCATTTTATTTGAGTGTTGTTTTCCATATTATATTGTTTTTGAAGTCAGTAAGTTTTCTTTTTGTTTTAAAAAACCTAATTTATAGTTATCTTAGCTTCATCGTTTGTTTTTAGTAATAATTGACCATAAGACACTAAATCATCATATGTAATTATTTGAATCGAGTTTAAATTAGAATTCAACATTCGTAAACAGGCTTTTTGAGATTCTTCAAATGAGTTATTTCGTCCAACTATGATTTTTATTCTTGGCATTATAACTTTAATTTTATATTCTTCTTGAATGTTCATTTTGTATTCTGAAAGTTTTTGTAAATAAAACAATGATTGGCCAATCACTATTGACAAATCAGGATGTGGATAATAACAGCTATGGCTTGTATCGTATTTTAAAAGATCATGCTTTGGCCTTTTCAATTCTATTAAATCTAAATGGGGTATCCGATCATTACCCGTGTTTTTCTTTAACGATATTTTCGTATGAGATAGGTTCTGCATTCACTCCCTGTTCAATAATTCTTAGGAATAAAAGACCTCTACTTTTTGATGTACGTCTAT